>QMCE01002588.1_pt1 | contig 42153 bp, 59 predicted proteins | sample 1821851 | NCBI WGS metagenome assembly QMCE01 (sample SAMN09453174, study PRJNA476694) | Termite gut metagenome, whole genome shotgun sequencing project. | isolation source: worker | host: Odontotermes sp. | place: South Africa:Pretoria | collected 2016-01-28 | reverse complement strand
TGCCGGATGCTCTGACAGTTGTATTGCCGGATGCTCTGACAGTTGTATTGTCGGATGCTCTGACAGTTGTATTGCCGAATGCTCTGACAGTTGTATTGCCGGATGCTTCGACAGTTGTATTGCCGAATGCTTCGACAGTTGTATTGCCGGATGCTCTGACAGTTGTATTGCCGGATACAAGTAAAAAACCAGATGAAACATCTATATTACAATACACTTCATTTAAACTAAATTCTTCTTTATATATTTCAATTAAAGAAGAATCAATAACTTTATTTCTTACAGAAAAGTCAAAGTTATCTTTAATAACCTGTATCAATTGAGTAAAATCATTAGACATATAAGCACGTCTATATTCTTTGTCACATGCTTTAGCTTCTTTTGCTCTCTTTAAAATCTCATTTTTAAATTCATTAAATTTCATTTTCTAATTGTTTTAATTGTATTAATATTAATATTTATTTCTCTCTTAAATTATTATTTTAGTGATAGTAGAATGTGATTTTAATTCCTCGGCGTAATTTACAAATCTGTTTATCATCAATACAATTGAACGCACGACCTAATAAACGGTTAACTAACTGAATATTTCCAACAATATTAATTAATCCAGATACGCCAACCAATACTTTTAACTTTTTTCCGTCAACCGATCCATTAACTTTGATTTTGAACGTGCGGTTAATCTCTTTAGTTGTGTACTGCAAACCTTTGTAAATATCCATTGTCATTGTTACTCTCTCTAAAATTTACCGGGAAAACGCCCGGTCGTTGTTATTTCATGTCGCAAATATACGTATGTTTTTTTAATTACCAAAAGTTTTTCCTTTTATTTTTATGAAAAAGTGCATTTTTAACATTAAAGATGATATTTTTGTTTTCGAATGAGTTATTTTTAGCGAATTTCAATTTTAAGACACTTTCTAAATTCAAATTATAAAACTATCCATTTCAAAAATAAACGCCAAATTTCGGCCTGAAAAAGGTCAAAATAAAAAAGGGATTACAATATTACATCGTTACCCCCTTCCATACAATACTATAAATAAAAAATTATTTTCTTATAGTTATAAATTCAAGTCCTAATATTTTTGTTTCCGGATTCTTACTTACAACGTCAATTTCTCTGTTCTTTACTTTTTTTGTTTTCCATAGAAAACCTAAAAACCGTTTATATTGCACCGTTTCGGTTATCAATAAGCTGTCCCGGTTTATATGTGTCCCGATAAATACATTATCCGTATGTGCGCATCCATGTAACTCAAACCATGGTTCAATAATATTGACACATCGTAAAACAGTCATAACCGTATCTCCTTGTAAATATATGATACTGTCCTGAACAGTCCCCCGTAATTCGTTAATTGTTTCAACCTGTGTTGTAGTTACTCGTTGTAAATCTCTATTTTTTATTTTTAGCGTCTTAATTAATTCAAAATCTTCTCTTCTATATTTTTCGTATTCTGAAATTTTCAAAGTTAAATTACCAACTTTTGCCACATTTAAACTATCTTTAGTTTTGTATTTTTTTATATCAATCAATAATACCTCTGTATTTGATTTATATAAATCATTTTCAACCTTTAAATCTGTTATACATTGATATTGCCACCAACATATTATACAAATGATTATGATTACTAATATTTGTGGAATAAAATATTTCATGTCATTCGAATTTAAAATCATTCAATCTATTTAACCAACCACGTAGAAAACGATTCTGTGAAGAATCTTTTGCGGCAATATCTTCAAAGTGTCTTTTTCTACGATTCCATAAAAGTTGGAATAACTCTTTTTTATCGGGATAATTATTTATAGCTGATAATGTTATATTGCCAACAATACCGTCATCAGCAACATTCAATATGCGTTGTGGAAACTTTATACCCCAAACTCCGGAACCCCATGTCCAATCAACAACTAAATTTGCAATGGATTGATTATCTATATCATCTGCCTTCCATTTATCCCAAGCAAACATTTTATATACATCAGTCCATTGATCTTCTGACATATTTATAAGATCATTAATCGTTGGTTCCGGCAATTTTTTTATTTTACAATATGTTTTATATGTTGCATATGTAATACCTCTATTCGTTGCACCTCCACGATCTACCGGGTCATTTACGAATCCACCTTCCCATTTTAATATTATAGGAGCTAATTTTTTTGCATCTGCCATGATTTTTATGTTTAATGATGAATAATTTATATTTGATATGTTCTTATCTATATTATTGCATAATAACATTGATAATATGTATAAGAATCTTTTCATTATATTACTTTAATCTTTCTTTCTTTTCTGATTTATCCCAAGCATTTTTTACAAAATTAGGAGCCATTTCATTAAATTGAAATGTTATCACATAATAAACAAAACGAATCCATCTACTTTTAGGATATACTTTTATGAGATTTTTCAGTCCGTTGGTTACATAATAATATAATGCCATCCACATAAGAACCTGTGCAACGTATATGGATTTTTCCGATTCAGGAGTTAAATCCATCATAAGCTTTAATAAATAAGTTACACAAGTAATAAGAAGTAATTCAAGAAGCGAATCTTTAAATTTATGTCCTTTAAAGTTACATAATCTCCACATATGGAAATGTACCTTATCTGCCATTAAACCAGCAAATATATTGAATATAAAACCGATAAAAAGCGCAAATAGGAAGTGTAATGTTCCATCAAAATAAGCCAATATCATACTAATCATAGCAATTCCCGCGCCACTGTCCTTAGTAATTGTTAATAGCCTATTCATTTTCTTTTCTTTTAAAAATAATCAACCAAATCAAATATAATGCTGTTGCTATAATAAGAATACAAATACTAAGATATTCTATTCTCTGCATATCAACAAATCGTTCAATAACGTTAATAGCATACAGTATTATCATAGGTATTGATATTGCCTGTAATCCTTTACATCTTCTTTTAAAAAAAATGATGTAGTCTTTTACAAACAATATCAATAATTCAAGATTTAAAAGAGCGATACAAAGATTATAACTATATACTTCATCCGGAATAAAAAAAGTTATCAGCATTATTACTGAAACAATTAAGAATGAAGCTATCGTTATTGTATTTATATCACTCCTTTTCATAACATTACGGCTTTTTATCTTTATCCGGGTCTTTTTTCTTATCCGGATTTTTAGCGTACGTTTCTACTTCAACAGGTTTATTTTTACCTGATTTTTTTTCGTCTTTTGACGATTCTTTTTTTTCATCCTTGTCTTTCATTTTTTTTATTATTTAAAAGGGAGAATATTCCCCCTTATTTATTTAAAATCAGAATTAAAATTTACATTATAGTCTTTATCAAATAATCCCCGAACAATATCGTATAATCCCATTGCGGAACCTCCGGCAATCAAACTATTAAACAATACCATATACCAAGTCATACCACGTAAATAATCGGATATATCTAAAAACCATATAGCAAAACATAGAATAATACTTACTAACAACGCTGTTATACACTTATATATTTTTCGGCTGTCTATAAATGGTATTTGTTTTGCTAATTGAGTAACAATTAATGAAATAACGGATATTATTGCGGCTAATGTAGAAAAATCTGCAAAACCGGTTCCCGGTGGATTATCGGCATTTATTACTACTTCATTTTTATTGTATTCAGGCATATAACAATACAAATCCGTAAAATCGGTTCCCGGTGGATTATCGGCAGCATATAATTGAGGACAAATAAATGTTAATGACAATACTAATAAGCCAAATAAAACTTTTGTAAATTTCTTAATCGTTTCCATTTCTTTAATTTTTAAACGTTTATAACTAAATGAAGATACAAATATAATAAATTAAATTACGAATAAAATTTATTGTGTTGATTTTTTTACTTTAATAATACGTAAAAAAACTTCAAAATCAGCATCTACATTTGATTCCGGGTATGCGAATAATACTATTTGTGTTCCTAATATTTGACCGAGCGATATATTATTTCTTTTCCATGCCTCTGCTTCATCAAAGTTTCTTATGTTAGGTTCTATTGTAACATATGAATCTATTGCATCTTCTGGATCAGGTAGATTTATAAACATTGTTTTTCTGAATCCTTCATCCGTCCACATCCATGATGCGACATTTTCCGCATATTCAGTTACTTTTAATACATATTCATCCGTTCCTCCTCCTATTGTATATAAATCCATTAATCGCCATGCTAAACCAGTCCAATATACTTTAATAAGCGTATTAGCCGGTATTGATATATCAATATCTGATACTCCTGTTTCTGCAATTTTTTGTAATTTTCCCGACATAATCGCACCGTTTAAATCTGATATATTAATAATAGTATTCGGAGTTATTATATCATCGCTCTCAATCAAAAATTCATTTCCCGCAAATATATCTGTTTTTATACTGCCAGAATTTGAATGAAGAATTATTTTCGGAGCATTCCATTGAACATCATAACCTTTACCTTCAATATCATACTTTTCAATTCGATCAGGATTTATATCAATAGATTCTCCAGACTGTCTATTAATAGAAATCTTATCTTCTCTAAAAGTCATTGAATAATTATTATCTCTGTGTGCATAACCATCTCTATTACCAAGAGTTACACTATTACCTTCTGTATCAAAAATACTTATACGTCCTAATGTAATAGAAGATTGAGAACCGTCATTTGATCTTAAACCTAATTGAGTTGAAGATAAATATCCATTTACAACTGATTCTTGTTCTGTATTAGAATCATATAAAACTATTTCTTTTCCCCCGAATGATTGATTACCATTTGTTAATACTTCATCTAAAGTACCAACTTCTCCGGAACCTCCACCTCCGATTCGAATTATATCTGCAATCCAAATACCTGTTCTATTTCGAATAAATGCTATTTCTCCGCTATTGATGCGAATATTTTCATCGAAATTAATGTAAGTACCTACTTCAACTGCAATATAAAAAACATTTGGATCAGGTGTTCCCGGATTAGTAGCCGGAGTTGCTATACCTGCATACATATTACCCGCCCTCATACTATTTATGAATGCAATTAATGTATCTTGCATTGTTTGACCGGTTATTTCCTCATTTCCATTCTCCCTAATAACCTGCTTAACTCCGGCTTCGAGTTGTTCATAATTACTCATAAAATTTATTTTTAAAATTAATAATCTCCTTGCCATAATACCCCATTTACAAGCGGTCTTTTGGCATTTAAACTCAATAATTCAATGTTTCCATTTACAATAGTAAACCAACCTATTGCATGTAAATAATAACCATCTTGTGGTGTATATGTCATTCCTGATTGTATTACAATAAATCTACTACAATTAGGAACAGCAATACCAGAAGAATAATTACATTCAGCAAAAATAACATGTAAACCATCAAAATTTTGTGAATTATATCTCCAATCATTAAAATATTCTCCATAATGATAATTTACAGAAATATTATTCTTATATCTTAATGATGGTAATCCCTCCTTTAACATTAAAGAATACGGAACACCCCCACCAGACCATGTAACAGATTCATTAATCAATAATTGTTTATTTACAATATCAATATTCAAATTCCAATCAGTATGCTTAGCCAATAACCAAGCCTCACATGTAAGAGTATTCAAATATAAATTTTCATATCCTCCGCTTTTCTCTACATATGCCCATCCATCAGTCGGAGCACCTCCACTACCTGCACCATATATATAAGCATTATTTACCTTTACATCATCGTTCTTAATACTTAGTCCCTGAATTGAAAAATTGATTGTTGAATCATATGAAAATGAACCTAAAAGAACCGGATTTAAAAAGTCCATATTATTTAATTCTCCGATTTTAATCGGATATAATGTTGCTGTTCCGGAATTATCATTACAATCAGCAATTAATAGATATATTCCATTTGATGTAAGTCCATCATCAATCCAATTAATATTCCCTGCTGCTATTGTATATGATGTTCCGGTTCCGGTAGAATTTAACTTTATTACATACGCATCATTGGTTAGTTCAATTCTTTTAGCACTATCTGTATTAATGTTAAATGTCCCACGTTGTTTATTTATCATGCAAACGCTTTCACTTCCTGAAACGGGCTGATTTGATTGATAAATATACTTGCCACTTATGTAAACATCGCATGAGAAATTTATTCCCTGAATCTGTGTTCCATCCCACCAAAAAGAACCAATCATTAGGGGATTTTCCATTTGAACCGGATATGGTTCATTTGTGCTGAATGCGTATACTTTTGTATTTGCAGACAAATTTGTAGCATCTACATAAACAACATATAATGCAGAGCCCCCATCTCCTGACCAATCTGTATATCCTTGTGGCACAAAATGAACCTGTGTATCATTAATTAATACCCATGAATCAGAACGTACATATACTCTTTTTGTGCTTATATCTATGTCTAATGCACCTCTTGAACCTCCAAGAAAACTAATATTACGAGATGCGTCAACAATTGATGAATTTCCCACGTCGAGTATTCTATTATCCCATCCTCCGGAATTATTTGTACTAAATACACACCATTTATTTGCCGGTACTTGAACATTACCAAAGTATTGATAATTTCCTTGTGTAACTGCTAAATACCATACTCGTTCATCCGGATTTCCCGGATTTGTACTCGTTCCTGCAAATCCCATAAATTGATAACCCTTTCCAAGACTATCAATTATTTCCGTTAAATTACTTTGCAATATTTGACCGGTAATTTCCCGGTTACCATTTGTTTTGATGTCATTTTGGACATTCTCTTTTAGATTTTGATAGTTCATAATTTCACTTTTACTCGTTATTAAAATCGTCGTTAAAATCGTCGTTAAAATCACCTTGTAGAACATAAGCCTTACCAATTTTTTTAATTACTGTATTTGTATGCATTTCAATATTTATACTTGCTAAATCTCCCTGTTCAAGCCAATTTACAGTCGGCAAAAACTGATCGCATCTATATGTTTTATCTTTATCCGAAACTCTTATATTATCATGTAAACGTATTAATCTAATTACATCTGTCATATATTCCGGAGCAATGAACGTAAAATTATATATCTTCTCTGAAATCTGTTTTGATGGAAAAAAATATCCGTCTCTTTGCTCTCCTTCTTCTTCGAACGAATATTCAGGTCTTCCTATATCTGATTTTACATATATTTCATTTCTATATGTTCCATCATATATGATTCTCAAATTATTAAACTCTAAATCATTTATATCCCACCAACTTATTTTTACTAATGTACTTAATTGATATTCTGGAATCCATGTAAAAAAGTCAGAATATATAAATCTGCGTGTTTGTAAATCTTGACTATTAGCTATCTCTAAAATAAGATAGTATGTTCCCTGCTCAAATTCGTTTGTAAATGAGACATTAGAGCCATTATAAAAAATAATATTATATCCTGAATATTTTTTTACTTGTATTTGATCAATAACTTGTGGAGTTGATGTTCCGGAATCACAACCATCTACGATTGTTGCTGCAATTATTACATCATAAGTACTATCTACAATTATTTGAAATGGTAAAAATCTATTCATTGGAGTATATAATATATACTTTTTCCCATAAGCATAAGGCTTTTTATCATTCTGATCATATAAATAATCATAGAATGGAAGCGGAGAAATATTATTATTCGTCAGTATCATATCGTAAAACTGTTTTTCCAAATCTCGAAAGCAAATTTACATTTATTTTTTCGATTGTACCATTCCCTAAACCTGTTTTAACTAATTTATTTGTATCTAAATCATAAATCATTGGGAATGAAATTTCCTGTTTTTTCTTTTGATCAATGCTTAACGCTGTATTAGGACGTTTATTCATTGTTATATCTCGACATGGTAAATTATATCTCCAATATCGTGGATGTAAATCAATCCAACTTAATTGTCCGTTATTGAGTACAAATGATGCTGTTTTAAAGAATACATTCCATAATGTTACAGATTGTTTTCTTTCCTCCATTTTGTTTATAGATGTACTATAATTTACCTGATCAGGTTCCGGTACTGCATCCTCTGTATTAGCTGTACTTAATCCTAAGAAATAGCAATTATTATAAGTTCGTATAACTCCGGATGTATTTCCGGATGAAAAAATATGTAGCATGTTTTTATCATACATAGTAAATCGAACATTTTGCATGATATTTCCGTATATATCATACAACCCATATTCTGTATCCGGCATAACATTAAATATTCTATATACCCAACCATACCCAATTTGTCCTGATGTCATGCTTGATGAAATAGTACCATCGTTATTTATATATCCGTTCCCTGATTTACAATCATATATTATGTTCCGAAATGAAGTTGTTAGCAATGCAAATCCTTCATCACTGATATTACTATCTCCGGTTATCATATAGTCAACATCCGTAGTAAATTTTGATAGTGTAATATCTTCTGTTTTTCCCTTTGTCACATATTTTGAGTTCATTATAATCGGAAAACCATCGAAAAAAAGACTTGTTTTATCCATCCAAGCGAATTTATATTCATTTGGAATATCCGGTTTATCATATGTCCATTTATTAGTTAAATAATCCCATGTTAAACCCATTGTTGGATTGATCATAGTCGTAATATCTACTCCAATGACATTTTCGTCCGTATATGCTCCTCCATTGCGAAAATATGAAATATGTTCAATAACTAAATTATTATTCTTGTCTATAATCCAATAACATTTGTATACATTTTTCATCATATTCATAAGATCATTAAAACTTATATCTCCTACTCTTGCAGCCATATCATAACCTATTTTTTTTAAATTAGATTTAGGTGTTATATATAAATTTCTTTCTTCTACATTCGTTATTGGATTTATTGAATTGTATAGAAATTGAGAATGCTCTGGAGATTTATCAAATGATATTTCGGGTGCAATTTCTAAAAGTATTTTTTTAACTACTTCGTGAAATTCATATGTATCATTTAAAATAATCGGCATTCTTAATGAATCTTCATTGAGTAAGCCAAATAAATTTTCATCATACTTTATCCATAATGAACCATAATGCCATGAACGCTGTAATACCGGTATATATGTTGATTCATCATCTGGTGACATAAAATATTTACCATTAGGAGCAATGCCATATCCTATATTTTCGTCTGAATATCGTCCCGATATAACAATAATTCCAAAAGGATTATATCTTGCAACATAATCATATTTTAATGATGGTACTGCATTTGCTTCCGGAGTATTATAAATTTCTCCTTCATAATTATCATAGTTTAATAGTAATCGTCCATAAAAATCATATGTTGCATGTTGAAAAGTAATAGATAAACCGTAATTATTCATTTGATGCTCCCATATGAAAGCCCAATTTGTATTTTCATCTTGTGTATAATCAATTATAAATGTATATTTTCCTGCGATTAAATTATTATTTGAATCATATATACTTAATTCTGTTAATGGGCTTCCAATATGACTAACTAAATCAATTCGATACATCCCATTTACATTATATAATCTTGTACCAACATCCAGAGAATCATCAGATGGCTGAAATGAATGTGAATATCCGGTATATAATCCACCCATATCAAGATTGCCAATATGTATTGTTAAATACATTTCACGTTGATCGCTGTGACTATATTGAAAGCGTTGGTATGATTGAAATTTATAGATATTAAACAAATCAGAATCAGAATGTATATAATCTATTTCCATCGTATATATATGACCTCCGATTATATTTGTTATTTCGTCCATTCCTCTATCGTATAATTGTATTACCGGGCGTCGTCTAACAATTACCTTCTCTATCTTTGCAGCTAAATCAACTAAATTAAATTGATTCTCTTGAAATATATTAGTATATCTATCTTTAGGATTTGGATTTACAATGACAAATTTGTCATCAGAATTAAATTCACAATCGGTTTTGTAAAATATACCGGTAAAGTATGTATCATATATATTTCCATTATCATATGATATTTCTATGACAAATGAAAATTCAGTATCAAAAGGACTATTGAATATATAATCATAGTCATTTCGCATAAACGTAAATTTTTCTGATATGTTTTCCCTCATAAATACTTGACCGGATTCAATTGAACTTTCTTTTTCAATAGAATCACTAAAATTTGGAAATGCTTCATTTCCATTTAGCATAAATCTATATTTTATCATAATATCGTACGTTTTAAGTTTTTATAAAACATAACAGTTTTCCCGTTTATAACAGCATATCTTACCTCGTTGTTTTTTCTTATTTTAGATACATCTGTTTCGAGTTTTGATAAATCAATATAGTTGTTATTGTGCAATTGAACATAATCTCCGGTATCATATGCAGACATATATTTTTTTTCAAAAACTCCTTTATTGATTGAATTAATTACATCCGGGAAAATTTTTCTATATTTCATCGAATTTCTTTTATTTATTACTGCAAAAAATTCCCCACCTTCCGCACGTCTTTGCGTCCCGTCATTTTTGATTCCTAAACTTATATCATTTCCGGAAGAATGAGAACCTCCCTGTAATAACTCGACTGTTCCATCTCCGTATGTTTCTGCTCTTTTTGCCATTTGAGCAGATCTTATTTTTGCGATTGCAAAACTACCAAACATTATTGCGATTGCCGGAATTGCAAGATATGGTAAAGCTAATGAAGCCCATATTTTAGCGGCTGCTGTTGCAAGACTACCGGCTTGTTGTACTGTTTCGATAGCCGCCTGTGCTCTTTGTGCTCTTTGTTGCTCTTTTAATGCTTTTTCCTGTGTTTTTTTAGCTAAATCTAAATCCTTTTGAGCCTGTATGACATTATTTGCATATCCGTTATTTCTTGCCTCAATTTCAGCATCTAATACGCTTCTTGCAGAATCGATTTCTTTATCAGCTGCCGTAACTGCTGCTTCTGCCGCTTTTACTTTTGCATCCAAAAACTTATTGACATTATCGATTGCATATTGTACACTTGTATTTATTGCTTCTTTTTGTTCATCATCTAATTTTAATCCAACTAAAGAGAAAATATCTTTTGTTCTTTCATCCTTTGATGATTTTTCAATTTCTTGATTTATCTTTGAAATAGTATTTTGTATTGTTTGAATTTCAATATCAGTCATTTTTACTCCTGATTTTTCATTTAATTCCAATATCTTTTCGAGCCGTTCCTTTTCCATTTTTAACCGATAACGTGTTTTTTCCTCTTCGGTTGTACGCATTAAGTTAAATTCTGATTCCTGTAAAGCCTGTGTCTGATCGAATAATAACATTGCCCTCTCATTTGAAAAATCAGCCGTTTGTTTCAATATCATGCTATTATACTTTGCATTAATATCTGTTTCATTCTGACGTAAATTTTCCGGTAAATCAATATTTTGACGTAATTCAATTTCTCTTTCCTTATTCAACAACTGATTACGTAAATTTATTTCTTCCTCTGAACCTTCTTGAATAGCTTCTAAACGTAAATTTATTCTCTCTTTTTCATAATTTAAAAGTTCAATATCAAATGCTAATCTTTGTTGTTTTAATTTTTCATCGGCGGATTTTTGAATTTCAATTATGCGATTACTGCAATAGTATCTAATTCATTTTTACTTAATTCAGTTATACTTTTTACTCTTGCTTTTATTGCTTCAATTCTTTTTTGTGTTTGGTTATTTGTTTCAGCTATCATGCGTGCTGTTTCATCCTTCATATTAGCAATACGAGCCTCTAATAATTCACGATCAGAATTTAATATTTCATTTTTACGTTGATCATTATTCGATTTATCTTGATTTTTTTCTATATCTTTTCTCGTTGGAAGATTAATAGACTGAATTATTTTATCATAACGTTCTAAATCATCAGCCGATTGAATTATATATTTATCTCCGAATTCAAATGCTTCTTGAATTGATTTTCCGAGTTCATCATATTCATTTTGTAAATCTTTAGTTTGATCTTTTAATCTATTTGCCGCATATTCTTCGGCTGAAATAAATGATCTATTCCCACCAAATGTTTGAGACGGCAGATGCTAATGATGCTAATAAACGATCTGTAAATCCAACATCAGGAGTTTCAGATAACTTATTTTGTATTTCTACTTGTTTTTGTTCCTGTTTTATTTGAGCCTCTAAAGCACGCTCATACTCTTTTACTGCTAAATTTTGTCCGGCTAATGCTTTTGCTTTTAGTTTAACAGATTCAACAAATGCTTGTGCATTTGTAATTAATAATCGTTCTGCTTGTTCAACGGTAGTTATTTCAAAACCTAATTTGTTAAATTCATCTTTATTTTCTTTAATAATTTTCTTTTGTCTTTGTAAATCTCCGTTTGCTGTTTTCCAAGCATTTTGTAATTTTTTAAATTCAACTAATTGGGATGCTGAATTTTTTGCCGATTCTTGCGCTAATTCATTTGCATTTTCAGTTTGTCTATTTAAACGCTCCTGTTCTTTTTCTGATTCTTTTGCATTTCGAGTAAATAGTGCCAATGCGCCAACAACTGTAATTAATGCTAATGCAAGAAGTACATAAGGATTTGCACTTGCAACTAAATTAAATGCTTTTTGTGCTATTGTTGCTCCAATTGTTGCTTTTGTTCCTTGTAACTGTATTAGTCGTCTATATGCTTCTGCTTTAGCTAATGCATATGTTTGAATACTTGTTATTTGTATTAACACTGCTGATTGCTTTTGTAAATTATTCTGCAATGCTTGTATACCCGTTGTAATTGCAATAACAGATTGTAGTTTTTTTTGTGCTTCTGCAACATCTTCATTTTCTGCTCCGAATAATTCCATTGCTCCTGTAAATAAAGCCATACCACCTCCGGCAATAGCTGCCGCTGATAATGCAGCATCTAATTGAGTTGTATCAGAGGCCATATTTGTAACTTCTTGCGAAGCGTCTGCCATTGCATCCCGTAACTGTCCTGTTTCATCTAATAATTTTTGATATGCAACTGTACCCGCTTCTCCCGCCATCCGCATACGTGCTAATTCCATTGTATTTTTTCTAATAACAGTTGTAAGTTTTTCTGTTGCAGAACCATAATTACCCACATTCAATTGATGTTTACCTGTTGCTTCTTGCAAACGCTTCATTTCCTCGTATAAATCATTTGTTTGTTTCTCTAAATCTCGTCCGGCGTCCGTTGCTGTGCGTTCCTCTTTGGTCATATTATTGAGATAAATTTTATTAATGGAATATTGAGCAGATAACCGATTATAGGAACCCTCGGCTGATTGATTTAAACGAACTTGCAATTTATTCAATTCGTTTGCCTCTTTTTGGGCTTGTTTGAGTATTGCTAATTGCTTTGCGTTTTCACTTTCTGCAAAAGCCAAATCCCGTTGCGCTCGTACTAATTTATCGGCGTCAGATGTTGCACCACGAATTGTTTGTCTTCCGGTTTCAGTTGCACCACTTACACCTTCTAATGCAGCCTTAACAGTTATTGCTTCACTGCGTATATTCTTTAAGCTATTCATGTATGCATCAGATAATTGATCTAACTGTGCAATCAATTTAGTAATTGAATCATCCGGACTTACTAAATCACTATATTTTATTGGATTATTATTGTCTGCCATAATACTTTGTTATTTGCGGTAAATTTGAACTATATTCAATTTTATTTCCTCCTTAATTCTATTTATCAAATTAAATTAATTAATGCCTTAAATAGCCTATTTTGCCCCAATTTTCATATTTCTTGATTTATTATCTTGCTTAATATACTCAAAAGCATTATAATACTCTAATACAGTAAATGTTTTCGGATTTACATGTAAATTTTGAGATAGCATCAAACACATATTTTCAAACTGCTTATCATATTGTATTTCTATGCTATTTGAACCGTTAAACGATTGCGGTTTAGTATAAGTTAATAATAATGTTGTTATTTTCTCAATTTCATCCTGTTTATCTGTCTCATCGCCTTGTATAATTGCATTCAACATTAATAATGTACGTTGCTTTAATTGATCATAATATTCTTTAACCGTAACATCATCAAAACTTTTAGGATACAATTGTAACTCATTATCTATTTTTTTTTTGACCGCTTCCAATTGGGCGGTTAAATCTATATTTGGTTCATTTTTAAATAGCTGTAATACATTTTGTAATCCGTCAGATGTCATATCATTATATTCTATTCCATCTATACTTTTAACTAAAGCACAAAACGCCAAATATCGGGGAGACATATCTGTTTGAATAAAATATACATTTTGCCGTACATTATTTAATTCTTTTTCAGCTAAATCCGGTTTATTTCCTCTAATAAACCGAATTACTTTTTCAATATGTGTATCCCAATCATTAATATCAGAACCAATTCCGGCATCTATTAATAATGCTTTATTATACGCATGAAATCGTAATATTGATAATTCTTCAATACTATCGTATAAAAGAACTGTCCGTTTTCCTATTTTTGTTGTTCTCATATCAATATACGTGTTATAGTAGTTGAACAAAATGGAACTAATAATAATAGTGGATTTCCTATACATATAGCAAACATAATTGATAAATATACCCCTATCCACCATGATAAGCAAAAGTTGCAATTGAACATCTTTGAGAAGAAATCATTGCCATGAACTTGGACATATTCAATAACTCCCCATTTTTTTAATAAGGATAAAATAAAAGCCGCCAATGTTGCGACAATCAAAACCCACATTACAAATATTATTTCCATATCTTAAATATTACAAGGTTGTGAAACTGACAATATACCTTCAAACCGAAATCCGGCAAATGGATGCAATAAATATTGGTTATCGACTTCATCTAATGTAAAACCACGATATATATTTTCAGCTAATTCATATATCCTATTTATTTCAATTGTTCCATTTTTTAACCAAAAACCGCCATTTAATACAGTTAATATTTCATTCTTTAATGATTCTGTATTTCGATTATTAAGTTGTCCCGGATATACTTTACGTAAATCAAACCAAATAATTAATGAAAATGGAACTTTAATTATGCTTTGCTCTTTAGGATACCAATCTACAATTTGAGGGTCATCAACCCAAAAAAAACCGAAATTTCCAATATTGCTGTCCGGAGATACTTCTATGTAATCATTATTTCCTCTATATTGTGTGCTACCAACATATACATTAGGAGTAAAATAACGTTTTCCATTTATAATCTTAGCAATTCGTTGCGCACGTCCAAATACAATATCTAACCAATCAATATTTTCCATTAATCCAATTTGGATATTTCCAATAATCTGATCAATTAAAACCGGATTAGGAATGATAGGAATTACTTTATTACTCTTTACCATATAATACGTTTTTTACTTTGTTCAATAAATCAGGGTAAATATATTCCCAAATCAATATAGCAATATTTTCGTTCGTCAATCCCAATATTTGCCGTCCGTACTTTTTAATCAAATCTTCGGTTTTGAAATCCGATGCTTTTATTTCAAATTGTTTGTCTCCAACTTCTAAATAAAAACTACTTTCAAAATCACCTTCATCCCGTAACGTTACTCGGTTTGTGGGTTGCCCCTTTTCCTCCTTTATCGCAATGGTTAATGGGGTATATGGCATATAGTCTATAATATCAACGCCTAAACGATTAACACCTTGTTCAAACAATTGTTCCTCGGCGTTTGCATCTATTATAAACGCTGTCGTCATACCGTCATGGATTATATCCCGGATAAATAAACCGGACGATAAACCATTGTTGAATCTATCAACGTTGTTGCGTAAATCTTGTATTGACTGCATACCCCCCATAAACTAATTATGTTGTACGGTATTTTACACCGTGGTTATTACAAGTAAGACATATACGGTCAATACCTTGCGTATCCAATCGCAACGCCTCATATGCCTTTTTAAGGTCATAACCCAAACCACCGGGACATACACCGGTCGTGTTACCGTCTAACTCGTAAAGTATTTCTAACCGAGTTGCGTTTACTTGGTTTCTATTTACCCTAACATCAGGGTTCATCGCTAATGTGCGCAAAGCGGTTACGGCAACTTGACGTTGTATAGCAGTTTGAAAAATATGTTTTTCTTTAATGATAAAATCCGTCAGGTCGCAACCAACAGTTATTTCACAATTCAACCCATAATTTTGTGTTCTCGTATACATTGTTAATGCCACGTCCCATAACTCCGGATATTCTGCGAATGTTGCCGGTGCGTTATACATAAATGGAGTAACCTGTAAATACTTGGTTATTTCTTTCCAACTTTCTAACCCGTAACCCGTACATGTTCCACACGGTTCCCTACTCCAATCCTTAACCATATTTATAGCTTCCATTCCGGTTGGCAATTCGTCTTGGTTATAACATAGATACCACGATCCCCCGGCGTTAGTTTCATCGCTTATATACGGCAAATAACAGTCTTTTAATGAAAACCATTGAAAGCCTCCATTTGTAACAGTAAAATTCAAATCAAACATTTTTATTGGATCTATTTGCGACGAATGAAAAAGATACATACGGATGTTACCCGTTGCTCCTGTCATTTGTAAACCGATTTGTTCTATTTTCATTGTTACCCCCATTGATCGAACCGGTATTATTTCAAATCCGACTAACTTATGCGTATTTTGCAGAGTTGATCGGATACGTCCAGAACCATCAAAAAACGTACGACGCTCCAAAAGATTTTTTGTTTCTTTATCTAATCCTTTTATTTGTGTAAATGTTTGAATTACATTTGAAATTCCATTACGCATTAAACGTTCTAAGAAATCAGATAACATATTATATTTAACCCATGTCGGATTGTTATAATCATTATTGAAATCATCATTGAAGCTTGATATTTTAGGTTCTACATTTACATTTCTATGTTTAGCAATCCAAATTGTACCATTATGCGTTACTTTATCTCCCGGTCTATATGTTAATATCATATTCCAATTTTGATATTGCATATTCCAATCACATGGCATAATTGCTCTCATATTATCTAATGTTAAAAGAGGATGCGCATGTTGGAAAAATAAACCGCTTTCGGTTTTTGTTAAATTTTCATTTATTGAATCCTCCGGATTAAATGATTGCTCCCAACCAACTACATGTAATAGTGCGTCTTGTATTTCTTTTAATCTATACATAATTAGTATTTTAAGATAATTCAGGATAAAATGAAATATTACCTATTCCGGATGCAACAATATTATCTCCTGCATTTACACGTATTTCTCCTCCATCTCCGTTACCAATAAGTTTTATAACAACTAAACTTCCGGTTGGTGCTGCTTTTACACCGTTTATTTCGATATATTCAGGAGATAATAATGTTATTAGTCCACCATCTGAAAATACTATTCCACCATTTGACGGACAATTCCATCCTCCGGTTAATGGACTTACAAGATCAATCCCTCCTATTTCAATACCTAATAATCCAATTAGTGGAGGCGAGTGTAATACAGTACCATTTGACATATCTAATGGAGTAGGTTCAGCCGGTATAGATGCTTGATTTTCTAATACAACTATTCTTTTTTGTAATTCTAACAACATTTGTTGTAGCGAATATATATTCGTAGAATTTTGTTGTTGTGTTTGCCAATATCCTTTATCATTTTCAATGTGATCATTCAATAATTTGAATAATAATGCCAATGAAATAAAAGGTTCTATATTTTCAGGATATATATATTTTAATGTTGATAAAGCATCTTCATTAATATATACAATAACATTTTCATCTTGAACATATACAATATCTCCATTTTTAATGCTTTCATTTTGAATTGCATTGTTGAAATCGGATGTATTTGTATATGAATTTATTGAAATACCTTCATTCATTACTCGTTGAACAATTTTCTCTGTTGCTTTTTGAAGTGGAAATCTTATAGCCATTTTATGCAAAATAAAATACACGTAAGGACATTCCGTCCGAAAATGTAAAGTTTGTAACTGTTATTTTGTCATTCGACAATGAATAGTCGTTTTTTTGAAGTAAAGCGAATGTATCATCCTGTTCATATACTCTTACTTCCGCAATACTTGTTGGTACTTTTGGCAACGTAAATATATTAGAACCTACATAATCTAAACTAACGGGTTCTTGATATTTTACAATTGCATTAATCGAATCCTCTATAAATTCAGCAAGCAAGGATATTGCTTGTCTAACATCTGCCGGACTTATATCTTGTGATGTATTATCATTAATTAATACACCTATTTGTGTCAATAAATCTTCCTTTGTCATTTTTCTTTAATTTAAAAAAGGGACGGGCAAATATACCCGCCCCTTACATACTTAATTAAATCCAATACTAAAGCCTTCGTCAAATGCCCCGTATACCGGCTCAATTACGGGGCTTGAAATTCCCCCACATTTGTAACATAAACGGGCATTCCAAGTGGTGTATTAGGATTAGCGGCTGCAATTTCAGACTTTATAATCGGATTGGCAATGTCGGTAGGATTACTGTTATATGCAACTACGAACGCCACATCAACTGAAAATCCGAAATACTCTTTAACTGCACATGTCAAATCTGCCGTTGCATCTCCCATAATTGCTGATTGATCTCCAACCGCAGTATAATAATGTGAACCAACAGGTAAATCAATGTATGGTAAACGAACAATATCCCATTCGTGAAAATTCGCGCGAGTGCGGCGTAAAGCCTCTCTATCAACACGAGTAAGAACACCAACATTACCGTCAGCAACGGCAAAGAATGTTCCCATTTTTCCTGATTCATCTGTTACGTTATTTGTGTAGTGAATGACTTTATTATCATACTCCATACGCTTGTTTACATCATTATAGATGCCGTGTTGAGCAAGTTTACGAATAAGGCTATCAACTCCTGCGTTGCCAATAATGTGTATATATTCAGGATAACAGTTAGCACGCATAATTGGGTTAACATCGCCCAATATCTCGGTTGCCATTTGCTGCGGAACCTGAATAACATTACCCGTTTGAGTGTAATTTAATAGGGTTTCAAATACTTGCGTTTTATTAGCTTCTAAAGCGGCTACCGCGCCGGCATCCAATGTATCCGCTAATTTACGGCAAACTTTTTCCATTTTGCGTAAAAAGTCATGTTCATACGAGATTTCGTTGTTTATATATGCTGCCGGAACCATCGTAAATCCTATGGAATACGTAGACCAAACAATCGTCACCAATGCTGATGTATTTTCACTGTCAGCAATAACACATGAACGTGTATTACTTACCTGAACATTTTCATCATAATTAATAACGGGAACCTGTATCGTATTTCCGATACTTGCAAACGCTCTATCCCTCAAAGTGGGATTAATTATTGAGGAAGGAGCATTTGTTTGTTCAATAAAGAAATCTAATGCTCCATACTCACACGGGCGGGTCATATTGCGGTCTAATTCCGGGTTTTGAACTCGCCAATTTTGCATTCTTGTTGCTACTAATGACATAATTTTTAATTTTTAATTGTTATGAATTGCGGGTTAACCCTTTACCCGTGTTATTTATTTTACTTTTCTGGCAATGCAGCAACATTGTTATCTTTCCATGCTTGCGTAACAGCAGTATCAAAATCTTTTGACCCTACTGTCAAACCTTGCGCTAATAATGTTGTTGTTATTGCCTCCTGGGCTTCAACTCTCGTTTTAGCCTGTGATACATCTATTGTTATTCCTCCTGTATTTACAGAATCAATTGTCGGAGGAATTGTTCCTCCTCCACTTACTTGACGTCCTTTATCTAAAATACCCATTGTATCTAATTCTTTTGTCAATAGGTCGCCGGGAGTATACGGATTCAACTGATTATTTGGATTGCGCATGATTGCGCCGTTTTCGTCCTTAAATGCAAGAATTTTACCTCCCTTTCCGTCGTCGATAAACTCCGGGTTCATACCTTTAACTTTATCAACGGCTTGTGACAATAGTACCTTTGTTGCGCTTTCAGGCAATCCTGCCTTAAACTTTAATCCGGCTGTCGCTGTCTGCAATGCCGTTTCAACACGTATGCTGAATAATTCAGTTGTATGTGTTTGTTCGGCTTGGTCATATTTCATTTTTAAGTCATTGAACTGCGTTGTTACCGCAGTCAAATCCTTTTGTGCTTGTGTCAATGCTTTTTTAGTTTCGACGTCGGTCGCACCGTCTGCAATTGCCTTTTCTAAACGTGTCTTTTCTTTTGTCAGACCATCAATTTGTGTTTGCAACGTGGTTGCGCTTTGTTTTAAATTCGGACAACACACGCTTTGCATAATCGTATGTTTTTTCCGTTCCGTTTTTCGCCATGCCCGTTGCTGCCAAAATATCCGCATCTAAATCGCCGTAAATTTTACCCGTTTTTTGGGCTATAACACTGTTTTCATCGTTAGCGGATAAAGTTGTTATCACTGCCAATTGTTCGTCTGTTAATCCGGATAACGTCGCATTTGCTTTTAATATATCAACTGTTAATGCCATAATTCTAACCCTTTGAATTTATGTTTTATACTCTATTATTTTTTAGCCTCGACTTTCGCTTCCTTTGAGGCTTTCGCCAAAGCATCGGCAACGGTTTTATCAATCACCTTTTGCGTTGCTTCTGTTTGCGCTTGTAATGCTTTCTTAACCGCGGCGTCAATTGCCTTTTGCATTTCCTCTAAGGCTTTTTCCTCGGCAATCTTTCGGGCTTTATCGGTGGCCGCGGCTTTGACTTCATTCGTCTTTTGCGTTACTTCTGTTTGCGCTTTGACGTAATCGGCCGGGTCGTACAAAATCGTTATGGTATATCCTTGCTTTTTCAGATTTGACCCAATGCCATTGTCGAACGCTTTTTTCCCAAACTTCTGAATACGGGGAATCGAAAGACGTTTTCCACTTTCCGAATCGAATTTACGTACCTCAATGATACAATGATACAAATGTTTCTCATTGTCTGGGACAATGTAATTTTCTTGGGTAACATCGGTAATCGCGACGTCTTTAACTTTCCCCTCTGTTCCTGCTTTCACTCGCATAATCATTAAATTTATTTGTTACTACTGCTATTTTTTGAGAGAATGGTATTTGCGTTCCAAACTCCAAAATATTTGTATTTTCTCGTTCAAATCTGCGGACAAAATTAGTAAAGTTAAGTTTTATACGCAATTCGTTCTCTGTAATTAAGTTACGTCCATATAAATCTAATACCTCGGTACGGGTTAAATGGCGGTATGGTTCCAATTCCGCTAATATCAACATACGTTGTAATTGGGTCTGATTGTTCCGGTACTCGGTTTCGATAAGTTGATTTTGTAATGCGTCTAATTCTGCCTCACTTGCTCCGCTATCTCTTGCGGCTTTATATCGGTTCCGCAATTCTATTGCATCGTATAAATAAAATTCGGTTCCGTAATTGACTTTTGCAGAAACAAACATATTTCCGTATCTCAAACGGCAGACCGTTTCATCAACGAATTGTTGCGCTGCCTCAAATCCTTTTTTTATTCTGTTTAATACCGTACTTTGGCTCTCAAACGCCGCTGTGACTTGTTGTTCGTTAAATGCTTCCCTCTGGGTTATTTCCTCGTTTTGACCGACAACAGCCGTAATAATATTTTCGCGCAATCGGGTTTCTTCCTCAACATTATATTCTAAACTTGAACGATCTATTGTAAGAATTTGTACCGGATTACGTAAATCGGGCTGTTTATCTCCATCCGGTATTGGTATTTCGATAAAAGAACCTGCACCGGTAATACGTTTATCTCCACATTTAGGACAACGCATTAATAATCCGGCTTGATCTAATCGGTAATATCCTTGTTTATCTTTCAAAAATCCGCCATCGCAATATTCTCCATTTTCGGTATTACTAAAATCGCAACTTTGTTCATATCCTGAATAAATTGGATATGCCCCATACAAATCTAAATGACGTTTTGATATATGAAAAAATAAATACCAATCTAATGCTTCTAATTCCTTAGTAATCGGAGATTGTTTAACATCCGGTTCTTTTAGGCTCAAAGGCTCGTTCCAAAAGAACCGGGCGGGACAATAACCTAAATCATGCGTATTATCAACTAACAATTCGCCAATATTTCCGTCTATTTCTTCTGTAAATATTCGATAACCGTTTATCAGGTTGTCTGAAAATAATCCAATCCATAATCCCTGTTGTTCTATTTGCTTCAAAGGTTATGATACTTTCAATAGGCAACCAATAAAAATACGGGGTTGGATAACGGTCATTATTCGGCTCTTTTGGCATATCAATATGTTTATTTCAGTCTTGAAATATTCCCAACCTTTAGTACTCCATATTTCCGGCTCTTTTAATATGTCCTGTCTATAATACTCCCAATCATCCCTTTGTTCTGTATTCTGAAACTGATAATTGAACGCCGGGTTACGACCATCAAAAATGCGACTTAACTTATCAAAACAAATTCCCGTTACATCATTCGTTCGAACGGGGTAACGGAAAAGAGTTTTGAATATTTTTGGAATAAGATTGCCAACCCACGCCAAAAAATCGGTAGTCGGTTGACACATTAATGGAGTAACGTTGGTTTGAGCGTGAAACTTAATGCGATTTTGATGTATAACCGCTTTATTTATCGTCACCTTTTTCCGTTGTTCCGTTATCTGCTTTCTTATTTCCTTTATGTCTAATCCCATTATCGACAAATTCAAAAGTTGATTTTTCGGGCAATTGCCAACCGCCGTTGTTTCTTATACGCAATAGACGTTCAGCATGACTAATCTCATATTCTACGGTTGCATTTAAGGTCGGACATTCTAAAGCAACCTTTGTGACTTTTTCCTTCATTATGTTGTCGTAACAACTAAATCAGTTAGCGGATTGAAATCAGGTGCAACAATAGCCAAATTATCCGACCAATTAGGCAAAAATGACCATGAAATTGAGTTGCTATCCGGTGTTTCTAATCCACCTAATGTTTTATCTCCGATGAATAAAGAACGTATCGGAATAGGATAATATGTACCGGCAGTTGTTTCATCTTCAATTGCACCAATCGCACCATTTTCATCGAAAAGAAAAATACCTAAATTATCACCGTAACTTTCACATTGCAATTCCTTCATTGCTTTAATTACAGATTGAGCGGTTTTACGAATAACTCCGGTAAATGGGGTTGGTTCCCTTCCTATAATTTCCTCAACACCTCCCAATGTTTCATTTCCTCCTCCAAAGGTACGCGCGGCTCCTGCTTCTGCTGTTGGGGCTTGGATATAAGGAGAAATAACAATTTTTGTGCTATCATCTGCCGTTAATTTTGGCGTCCATGACGCAAGTAAAGTAATTGCTACCACACTTGTAAAACTGTTTTTTGTTCCATCATCCTTTTTCAAACGCTGAAATGCTACTTTCTGAATTTGTCCGAAACTCTCCGGACATTTTACGGCGGGAATATCAGGCAAAGCTGCCGCCAATGGACATTTACAAATCATACTTTTAATTTTTTAACGTTAAAAATCTATTTACTTTTAGGCCTTCCCTTTGCCTTTTGTTTGCAAATATACAAAAAAAATAAGTTACGAAAGCATTTTATGTATTTTTATGTAATATTATGAATTTGAATTCCAATTCTATTGCAAACCTCTGAATAACATCTACTAAATAAATGGTATGATTTAAAATCAGATTCAAATAATTTTCTATGATGTATAATTACCGAATGAGATTTATTTAACAAACTGCATACACTTCCAAGTGGTAAATTATCTGTTAAGGATATAATTATTTTTCTTGCTACAACACATGTTGATTTTCTACTACTTCCTACAATATCATTTCTTGATACGCCACATACACGACATGTTGTACTAATTATTTTTTCTATTTCCATTTTTTTATTGTTTTAGTTTCTTATTTTTACTCCTCTATTTTGTAAAGCATATGGTTTAATATTACCATCTGCAATTTCTTTCTCATAGATTCCTGTTAATCCGTCCTCCGGGTCGTCGTGCATATTAGCGTCAAACTTGCGTAAAAATCCGCTTATATGATCATAAATAGCTTTATATCTCGTTTCCCAACCAAACGGCATAATAATACATTGATTTGCCATTGCCGATGCTGTTATTATCCGGCTTTCTTTATTGCCTCCTTGATAAAACGGATCTGTTATTGCCCTGATTTTCTTTTTAATAACCTTTTCGTAACCTGAACCGCCGTTATTACTCTCAACCCATACTTTTTGAGTGCTGTTCCTATTTATCATAGCCGGAACAGTTACGGTTGTTACATCTGTATTTTCTTCTGTCATTTCCATATCGGTAATAAGCGCATACAATATCGGTTCCATTCGCTTTGTTTGTTCATTAAAAAACAGATTGGGCGACTTGTAAACATCATACGTTGCGGCGAATAAAAGGTCATCTCCCTCGTCGGCAACGTCAATGTATGCACCGGAACGAATATACGTGCCGTAATCGGATTGTTCAACCCATGTTTTGAAAGGCTGATACAATCGACCCTCGGCAGAACCGGGATTACCCTGATATAAACATTGAAATTGTACCGGGTCTAATGCCTTTTGTCCCTCTAATTTTAATTTACTATGTCGGCTTTCCCATAATGTTACCCCAATATGTCTGGGGTCTATCTCTGTCGGTTCTCCTGTTTTAATCGCCTCAAAGTTTATGCGAACCCACGCTCCTGCCGGTATGTTATGTAAATCAGCCCAACAAGTAATATCAATAATTATTTCCCCGCTTTTCTCAATGCGTCCAATCAAATCGTCATCGTGCCAACGAGTAAACACAATCAATTCTTGCGAATTATTGTGTAAACGAGTACGTACGACGGTTGTATACCATTTCCAAGCCGCCGAACGTATTATCGGACTGTTACCCTCTGCGTAATCCTTATATACATCATCTAATATTGATATATCCACTGTTTTAGACGTAAGGGAGCCTCCACGACCAACTACACGTAATGATCCCTTATGTCCAACCATTTCAATAACATCAGAATTTCGCAAATAGGTATTCGACATTGTTACAACATTAGAGCCATTAAGCCGAGGTGTGTCAATAATACGTTGTACGTCCCGATTAAAGTCCCTTGCTATTGTTGCTGCATACGAACCAATACATATTTTTGCATCTGGATTTAAGCCTAATATAAATGCCGGTAATTTACGACTTGAACCCTCTGATTTACCATGTTGCGGTGGCTGTTGTACTATCATTTTACGTATTTTACCATATGAAAACATATTCAACAACGTATAATAAACAATATGGAACGGTTCTAATACTAAATCTGGTTGTATATATCTGGCAAAATTGATAAGCCTTTTACGTGCCGCCTCTTTAACAAGTAAATCCGGTTGTTGTCTTATCGAATCATATATTTGCAATAATTGTTCGTTATTCATTACATGCCTCCTTTTTTTTAAAATTAATACATGCCTTTTGGCTTCTGATAATATTATACTTTTCAAATGGACATTTTAAACAGATTGGCTTTTTATTCCAATCTAAATTGCTATGTGAATCTATCCAACTACCATGATTACAATTGCCACAGATATTTTTTGTCCATTCCGGTTGATTTTTTATGGAATGAAATGTATTTTTTCTTTTTACCATATTGATAATTGCTTTTGATATTCTACTAAACGTTTTTTTGCTGCTTGATAATAATCAATATCTTTTTCTATAATTGTTAATTCAAATCCTAAATCATGTGCTGCAATTGCAATACTCATTGAACCACCATGAGTATCAATAATACGATCTCCCTGTTGAGCATAATTAGCCAAAATCCATTTATATAATTTAATAGGTTTTTCGGTTGGATGAAACGTATTTTGTTTTAATAATTCAACTCTATTTATAATGACACGACGTAATGCACGATCAAATGAAGTATATGCAATGAAGTATATGCTAATTCTCCATCACTCATTGATAAATCTTGACCTTTATCCCAAAATATCCAACCCATTGATGGTCTTAAATATTCAGTAAAATAATTACCTCCCCATATAATTTGATTTTTTGATATACGAAAAAGATTATCAAAATAAGATTGATTAGGTCTACAATTATCCCAATCCTTTTTAGGTATAAATTTTCTTTTGTGTTTACTGTTTTTAGTGAAGGTTTCAGTTTGTTCACTTCTACTTATTCCATATGGTGGGTCAACAATAGCTAAATCAAAGGAAAAAGGAGACAATATCTTCATATATTCGTCGCAATCACCTTGTATTAGTGTTATTTTTCCGAATTGTTCAATTTTCATTTTACACCTCCTTTATCTGCAATAATCTTAGCATATTCGGCAGATTGAAGTTTATCAACAACTGAAAATAATAGATCATCAGGTATTGCCTTAATATCATATTTTGGCCTATCATCTTCTGTTCCAATATTATATCCGGGTATTTCAATTTTAACCGGCGCATCAAACCCTAACATTTTAGCGCGCCTTTGTTGTACATTTAATAACAAATCTAAAAAACGTGGATTACCCGCTGATATTTCAATAGCAGTTTCATCATACCCATCCATTGCATCTGTCTTTATAGGACGCCCCCTATTAGTACGCTTCTTAATCTTTTCTCGTCCTGTTTTAGATTTTTCCCACGCATCCCATAATTCTGCCTCAATCTTATCTAATTTTTTGAGTTCCTGTGTAACATAATCATCTATCTTATCTAATCTCTCCCGTTTCCATTCAACCAAACATTGTTGTAAGTCATAATATACCATTTTTAGAGAAATAGTATAACCTGTTTGTCGAATAATTAAATCTTGATTTAATGCTTCTGTTATCTCACGATATGCATAACCCCTTAAAAAAAGATTAGCACAAAATTTCATATCAAACGCTCTCTGCTCTTCTGTACGTTTATTGTATCCGAGCGGTTTCCTCTTACGATTACCTTTTGTTAATTTTTCCATGTTTCTAACCTCTTTAATGTGCAAATATAGGATTTTCAACATTTTAGCCTTTCTCTAATTTATTTTACGGCTTTATTAGCTTACTTATCTTTCTCTTTGCTTCCCTTAAACGTTACTAACCCTTTGCAACTTATTGCTCGGAATTTTCATTTAAGAGGATAATTAATTTTCAATGCAAATATACATAATAATATATTGTTCATAAAAAAAATAGCGTTAAAATATCTCTCGACATCTTAACGCTTAATGGTGTATATTCGAATGTAGAGAAAGTGCACTATATACGTGTCGTGCAGAACATTTTTTGTAACCTAAACCAATGCAAATATAATATTAATTTTCAAATTTGGATATTTTTCTATCATTATTTTTTCATAATAATCATATATCATTCGTTTAATAGTTTCTTTAAAATATTGCTCGCTACTTTTTTGCGTAAAATTCCAAATTCTCCAATATCCCCTACCTCTATACATAATACTTTTACTCCGGCAATACGTTTAATTTCTCCTACATTTCCATCAGGAAGTTCTAAATCAAATCTATCTCCTTCATTCATTTCTTCCATTGAATATATTGCATTTTCAAAGAATAATATTGCATTGTCTAAATCTCCCAATTTAACCTGTAAGAAATTTCTATATGTATATTCACGATCTCTCAATGTAAATGAATATACAATATCATTTCAATATCATTTCCGGAGGAATGACGATATAAATAGTAATTTCCTAAATCGAATGTTCCGATTTTTTCTGTTCTTGTAATTTTTTTAAATTGAGCAAAAGAACTCATAACACTAATCATTAATACTGTAATTAAAATCATCTTTTTCATAAATCACTTTTTTAACTGTTAATACTTTATTTAATAATTAAATGCAAATTTCATAAGTTGAATACTTCTTTATTTCATCTTCATGTAATAATAACATACGAACAATTTCTTTATCACAATCTCCCTTATGATGTTTTCTAATAATCCATGCAAGAGTATCAATTAAGTCTTGTAGTTCTTTATTCTTTATCTTTTCAGTATTATCAGAAATCGGATTAATATTTATTTTCAATTCAAAGTCCTTTTCAAAAATATAATTTGGTATAGTACTAATATGACCACTTTTATCTTTTATAATATACCATTTTTCAGGTACATCAAAAAATGTTCCACATGTGTTTACAAATGAATATCTATAAATTCCCTTTTCATTTTTTGGAATACTCATAGTTCCATTTCCTGTGAATTTTAAAAGATCATCTAAATTATCTCTCCAAACTTGTATTGCATCAACTTCTAATAAAGTTCTACAATACTTTTTTCCTACTTTAAAATTTTCATTTTTATCCATTTTCTAAATCTTTAATCATTTGTTCATAACTTTTCTTATCTAATACTACTTTACGAGGATATTCAGTAATTATACCCTTTGAATAAACTAAATTATAAATACCCAATTGTCCTTTTATCGGAAATTCAATAACACGACGGGGATTTCGCATTAACCAACCGTAACCCTTTGTAATTTGTTTTTGTCGCTCCAATGGGATACGGGTACAAGCCCAATCGTCCGAAGTAAATTCCGTAATTAGCTTAATGTCGTATAATTCAACTAATCCCAATGTTACCCCGCTTTTCATTCCGGGGATAATCGGATTGATTGACGAGCAAATCATAAGATCGCCACGGTAATGCGTGTTTTTGCTCCGTACTTCAATGGATTTTTCCCCGTATGTATATCCTCCATCCTCGTATGCAACTGTTACCAATTGGGTTGCATACGGATTCTTTACTGTCAATGCTCGCCAACGGTCGTGTATGGCCGCGTTATATTCTTTATTGTTATATTGCATTTTCTTGTTGTTATATTCTTTTACATATTGTTTTGATAAATCATGCAAATAATTTTCCGCCTCAATTGAGGTTTCAAAATGTCCCCTAAAACCTAACATTAGCTTATGTATTTCTCCATTCCTTAACATGTATATCCAACCGCCAAACTTTTTATTTTCATCTAAAAAAGACGTTATCAAAATATTTTTCGGATAATTACCGGCAATTTCCATCGCTATTAATACTTTCATTGCTTACAACGTTTTAGAATGGTAAATCGTCCGTTTGTTCCGATGTATCATTTGAATTGTTTTCCGGAGTTGGCGATGATGTTGTTTCCGCTCCGATCGGTTTCGGTGTCAACATTTCCATATTAATTACAACAATCTCGGTAATATATCGTTTGATGCCTTGCGAATCATCATAACTACGGGTTCGTAATTCTCCCTCAATATACAGTTTGTCACCCTTTTTTATGTATTGATTAGCAATCTTTGCTAAACTATTTTGCAACACGATATTATGCCATTCAGTACGTTCTGGTATTTGTTTTCCGTCCTTTGTGGAAAAACCTCTTTTCGTAGTTGCTAATGAAAATGTTGCCACGCAACCCCCATTGTCAAACTCTTTAAAATCCGGGGCTTTTCCGGTATGTCCTAACAATAGGACTTTATTTATACTCATAATCTTTAATTTTAATCGTTAATTTCTTCAACGTATTCTGGCATTTCTCCTGTTGGAAAATATCCGGTACACTCAACAACATTGTCGTTTCCAATTCCATTACCAAATTTGATTAGTTGCATACAATCGGCAATACAAAATTCGCACGTATCGCAAAGATTGTCCGAGTAATTTTTACATACATATTTTACCATATTCTTAATTTTTGAATTTAACCCCATCAAATAGATATTCCCGTTTATTATCAGACCAACCCGCCGCTAAATTCAACGCCCGACGGTCGTCGTCGTGTATAAACTCGCAATACCATGAATTACTGCCAATGTTCGCTTTTTCTTTCAGTCGTACCAATTTCCCGACAATGTACCGGGCAAACTTGGCGTACCCGCTTGTTTCGGATATATGTATAATACGACATTCGGCATTTATTTTCGGAAATTCTTCGATTTGCTTGGCTTTTACCTCGGCGGTGTACGTTTGTACTCTTTTGAAATCTCGTTTAACTGACGACCGGGAAATTGCCCCAAAATCGGTTATTCTCTTTTTTGTTCTCATTTTTTATAATTTGGGTTTCGTTCCCCTATTTTGGAAACTGCGACCCGTTTTCGTGTTATCGGATTATTGGAATTTTGTTTACGAGTATTCCAACGCAAGTTGTCCGCATGGTTATTGGCTCGGTCGCCGTCGATATGGTCGATTTCCGGCAAATTGTCCGGGTTCGGAATGAAAGCCGCCGCAACTAATCTATGCAACCGAAACGTTTTTCGTTTTTGGTTGACACACAAAACAACGCCTTTGTAACCCTCTTTGTCGGTATGAGGTTTCAATATACGCCCTTTCTTGTTGTGGCAATTCTGTAACCGACCATTTACAACCATATCATTTGAACAAACACGCCCGTAATTGCTAACCTTGTAACGGTCGTTATACCCGTCTATCGTTTTCCAAACTTCCATACTCTTTTTTTATTAACTCTATCGTCCGAACATTTCCGGGATATATCCGCATTTTGCTTTTATCCCCGTTTTCCCATTGGCTATGGTGTTCAAAGCAAAGTATATTTATATTCCTTGCATCGTGTGCCGCCTCCGGGTACGCTCCACGGGTTAAAATGTGGGAACAATAAACAGCCGAATAATTCCGTAATGGTTTCAAACATTCCTCGCATTGGTGCGGCTTATGTTCCCAAACCCACCTAAAAAAACGCTCATTGGCTTGTGGTATGTTACCACGACCAAAAACGCAATGTCCGAACAATTCCCGTTGTATTTTGACTCGCAAACGAATATCCATTGTAAACCGCTTGTAATCCAATAAGGGGAAAAACCCCTTATCGGCTACAAATTGGTATTTCTCCCAGTCTGTTAGTAATATCGGCTCCATACGTTACATTTCCTCCGTTTCGTCGTCCGGGTTATCGTTATCGTCGTCGCCATCGTTTGCCGGGTCATCAACCTCCGGAAACAATCCGTTGTTTTCCGGTTCCGGGTCGGGGAACGGCTCCCCGTCGGCTCCGAACAACTCCAATTGTGCCTTTTTACCCTTGAAAAGAAAGGCGTAAACCTCGTTTTCAATGTCGCCAATAATTTCTTCCAATTCTTCCTCAAAACCGAACGCTTCGGTATTGAATTTCAGACGAGGCGAATTTATCGCCGTCTTTTGTTTATTGGATACCGTGAACAACCCCGTAAGGACGCAACCAACGTTATCGTCTTGACCGGAAAGTGACACGCCTCGAACCTCAATGTTTTTCAACATTTCGTCCGCAAAGTTACGGGCGGCGTCTTTCTGCTTTTGGTTGGCTTTCATATCCGGCGTTTCCATAAGGGATAAAAACGACGTTATGTTGAATATACGCCCCATAATTGGGCACAATCTATCAAAGCAATTGCGCAAATCCGGGTGTATATCCTTTGCGCTTTCGACGTGGTATTTGTTCGTGTAACTCTCATTACCCATGGTTTCTGTAACTTCATAATGGACGTCCAAACCACCGTCTTTTAATGTCTTAACTTTTGACAATGCAAATGCTTTTTCTGTCGGTATCAACATTACATTTTCGATCTTTTCTTTTTCACTCATATCTGTATAATTATTTATTTCCGGAAATCTGTCCGGAGCAGTTTTCAAAATTCGCTTTCGTCCAACAAATCCTTTGTCTTTTTATTCCAAACAACTTCCGGGTATTTATCCTCCGGTATTAGTTCTGGCTCCGGTGCTGACCCCTGTTTGTTGTTTCCGGTTCTGATTGGTTCCGTTACGGGTTTCGGGTCATTAAACTCAATATCCCCGGTTTGGGGCTTTTCCGGCTCAAATTTCGCTTTAAGTTGTTCCGCCGGGTATTCCTTTTGCGCCAACTCAATAATCCCTAATTCGACCAATTCCGGGACGCATCGGCGCAATGCCCTAACGTCCTGTAATGCGTCATGTGCCGGGAATATTTCGCCGGGGAACAACTTTGCAAATAATTCCTCCAATTTGGGGAATTTACCCGGTTTTCCGTTCTGATACAATGCGCCGACAAATTTAATTGTTTTCATCATTGTATCAATGCGTTTTCCCTTATGCAATGCGTCCTCACATTTGGTATCGTAATACTCTTTGCCGCAATAGCGCAAAACGTTCGCTTTCAACATTGACGTATCAAAGTAAATATTGTGCGCACATACAAGCGGGGCGGCGGCGACATCCGCCAAAAATTCGTCCACAACCTCGGCGAACGGTACGCCCTCGGTAATTGCTCGTTCGGTCGTTATGCCGTGTATGGCGGTCGTTTCCGGCGGTATCTCGTAATTGTCCGGTTTGATTATAAAACTACGTTCTTTATCTCCTAATAACCACGCTAATTGTACGACGTGCGGGAATTGTTTAAAATCCTCATCCCATTTCAAACCTTTTATAGGTACTCCGGTTGTTTCACAATCAAAGAAACAAACATCGTTCAAATTAAATTTCATCGCTCTTTACTGTTTAATTGTTATTACTCGTTTTCGTTTCGGAATTTATCCCGCTTTTTCTCTAACTCCAATATATCACGGTTTTCCTCAATATACTGTTTTACGTCCTTACGGCAAAATGGTTGATCGGCTAACCAAATCAAATGCCAATACGGTACTTTTTCCATTGTTTGACCCTTAAATTTACCTTGCGGCATTAGGTCGCTATCTGTCAAATTCGTCATTACTGAAAAGTTTTTGTTGCCCTTGTTGTTCAGGCGTTTGTTCTACATATCCTGCACCCGTAACCCATGTATGTTTGCAGTTGAGGCAATAAATACGGCTCCAACGGTGCGGGGTATATTTCGACCGGATAACCCGCCAACCCTTCAATGGGTAATTCTTGCGTTTGCCGCTGCATTTGCAAAACATGGTTATAATATTCGGGGGTCGTCAATATACGTGCTATATTCTTCGGCGGCTATCTGTTTGAGTGTTTCGATATGTTCAATTAACTCGGCGTTTGATAAGTCCGCCACAGTGCGCAATTCGTGGATATATTTCCCCGTTTCTGTATCGACCTGTTCAGCGTACATAACCGGGGAAAATTCCCGCAAACGCCGTTCGGTTTGTTCCTCTGTCAGACGTTCGCCTCCCTCCCAAATTGCGTGCTTAAACGTCGGTACAACGTAATTGTAATAATATCCTTTCAAAGCCTCGGACGAACCGGGCGACGCAACAATAAACCGGGCAACAATGCGTGAACCTTTCCAACCTTTGAAAAAATCGTTTAATTCTCCCATGTACATTGCTAACCCGCCGTTATTATTTATCGTTCCCGTTGCTGTTATCTCTCTTTTTTTCATCGTCTATTAACTTTTGCATGGTAATATTAAACGCTGTCATTCCAACCGCCCGGATAAATTCCCGTTCGTTGGACGAATACCCGGTTGCGACCTTATCCAAAATCGTTGCAAAAATTACAATGAATTTGCCCGGCTCCCAATTTCCGGAGTTATACATCCGGTCGATAACGTGCGCTTTCAAACGTTGGTTTTTCCGTGTGAATTTCTTTCGGGCGGTTTCACGGTAGTTCCAAAGGCTCGTCAATTGGACTTTAATGTTGTCAAAGAACAACGGCATTTTCAAAACATCAGCGATACTCTTGGTTGTTCTCTTTCCTTTTCCGATTCCTCTGTACACAAAAAAACTTTGCCATTATTTACGCCATACCCAAACAAAGCAAAATCCCCTTTAGCCGGGTCATTTGGAAATATATTTCTGAAATAATCTGTTATTTCTATGGCAGTATTTAGAGTAGGGGAATACCGAGTTGTAATCCCTAATCTTAAAGCCTGCTCATGCACATGTATATCCACCGGTATTAATAAATCTTTTGCATCTAATTTTTTCCAAATACCAAAATCAACGGGACTATTTTTACGCACCATCCAACGCAAAAATAGACATAATCTTTTACATGCTGATTTATTTTTATAATTTGGTATACCATTAATATTACTGAATAATGATTGTAATACTATAATTGGCTTTTCTCCATTCTGTGTATTTTTTATTGCATTTTCTATATTTCCATAAACTGTATATATATCGTAAAGACGTTTACAAATATCGTGGAAATCACCAAAAGTAAATGTTCGATATAAACTTTTGGTACTTCCTTTGTATTGCTTCCATTCCAGAGCGGCTCCGGGTTCAACGTTATTACCGACAATGTAATGATACGGTTCGCTCTTGAAAATTTCCCGGTCTATAAAATCTGCCTTTTTGATTATCTGTTTGCGTTTTCCCCATGCAATCCACGCCGTAATAAAAGCGGATATTTCAACATCTAAATAATTAGGATGATAACTATCGCAATCAATACAACATTGTTTACACCCCTCTTTATATTCGTTTAATCCGTATGAATTAATATTATTACAAATTGGTGTTGTATAATATCGACTTGGAATTTGTACCGGATCATTTTTCACAAATTCGGCAGTTTCGTATTGCTCTGCCCAATGTTTCAAATTATCGTTCAATGTATATGTCATTTTTTATTATTTAGGAGACGGATGCGCCCCCGGTTAATTATTCGCTTTCCGTATATTCCTCAACAACCAAATCCGTTTGCCCTCTCTTTACTTCCTCAATAAAGCCTTGAAAACCATTTTGTTTGGCAATGTCAATAATCGCTTGTAAACGCTTTTCGCCCAAACTTTCGCCCCTTGCAATGCGGAATATCTTAACCGTCGGATTGCTTGCGATAATCAGTTTGGCGGCAACTTCCATAATTTGACTATCGGATACTTTCCCGGCGACAAACGGCACACCATTTAATTCTAATCCGTCGTCCGTGAACGTTAACCCGGAAATCGGCAATTTGGACGAAGCAATAAGCGTTTCCCGTTCCTTTACCAATGCGCCTAACTTATCGTCATACGTACGAGCAGTTTTATCGGCGATTTCTTTTTGCTTTTTCTTTGTGGCATAATCAACGACCAATGCATTAATACGGTTGTGTTCCTCTGCGTTTTTCAGTTGTTCGGCGGTATCCAATTTTTCCGGGTTATTGGCTTCATATTCTTTCAACCACTTTTCCGCATTGGCTTTACGTGCTGTGTAATCCGCTTTATCCGTTTCGATTTGTTTGATTGTTGTTTGGTGTGTTGCTTGTGCCAAACTGTATGCCTTTTTTGCCTCGGCAATAATACGTTCCATTTCGGTTTTTGCATCCGCCAATACTTTGTCGGCGGTTTCAATACGACCTGAGATTGCCTCCAATTGTTCCATCCGGGTTTGTAAAGCGGAACGAACGGTTTTTGCTTTCTCAATCAATCGGGCGTTCTCGTTTTGTTCCTCCATTAAAGCCGTAATATCCTTTTTATCGGCATACGTTTTGGTATCGCCGGGGCGCAACTGTTTTTCGGCGGCGGCGCAAATGGTCGTATATGTCTTAACCTCGGCGTTGGCGTACTTTCGTTTATCCTTAACCGTCATAACCTCGGCGTCAATCTCGGCAATACGGGTGCGTACCTTTTCAGGAAACAAAGCCTTTACAATTTCAATTTGTTTACGACGACCCTCGGCGGTTTCCGACCAACGGGAAAACTCCACGGCATCAAAATCTTGGTATCCAAAAATACGTTGCAACATGGTCACGTTATCTGAATGCATTCCGGTTGTTGTCTGTTTAATCGACAACGTGCCACGGGGGTTGGCTTTTGTAAACCTCAATTCAACCTCGTATTCTTCGCCGTCGTCGCCGACAACCATTTTGGCAAACCCCTTTTCCTCTCCATTTTTCAACACAGCGTCCCGGTTTCCGGTTAACATTGCGCCGATTGCTTTTAATAGCGTTGATTTTCCTAACTCATTATCCCCGGTAATGAAATATACATTACCTTCAAAATCTGCGTTAAACTCTTTAATTACTTGAAAATTTAACAATTCCAATTTTTTTATAAACATCGCTCAACTATTTTTTAGTTACCGGGAAAACGCCCGGTCGTTGTTATATCATGTCGCAAATATACGTATAATTTTTATATTACCAAAACTTTCGCCTTTTATTTTCGTCTATTTTTTTTATTGTGCGTAATAATCGACGAATACAATGCATTTACTCGGTCTTAAAATAAACGGTTGCGCATTGGAGCGGGTAAATTTTCCAAAACCCAACGGGGATTGTTATGCAAAATATATCGTCCAAAGTGCAAAATCATAAGCGCATCGGCATTCCATAATGTTGCCTTAATGTCCGGATAATAATCGGTGGAGGCTCTTTGGTATCGCTTTTTGCGTTCCGGTTTTTCTTCTCCCTTAACACGTAACTTCAATTCGTTTTGCCATTTTTGGGGGTGTACCAAAACAAACGGTACGTCGCACATGGCAATAATTGTTTTCAGTTTCTCAAACTCGGATAACAGTTTTTGCACCCGAAACGCTTTACCGGGGTTATCGTTCACGTCGTCCGGACGCAATTGCACCTTTTCAACGAATACCAACGGGCGGCAAATACTTTTCATATACTCAAACCATTCTTTCAACTCCATAAGGTCGCCCGGCATTTTGATAACCTCGGTTTTGTGGTTCGGACGCCAAACGGCAATCCCCCCGGTTTTTCCGGGGTCAATGCCAATAATACAATCTATCGTTATTTTGTTCATTTCCAAAAATTCAAATAGTTATCAACTTGCAATTCATCCGCAATCATACGGTCAAAAGCTTTTATTATTTCCTTTCGTCGGGCAACCTCAAACGCCGTATAATCAATTTCTTTGCTTTTGGTTCCGTCCTTACGAACATGGTAAACGGTAAATTCATTAACGAACCCACGGGCGGCACGGGCTAAAAAACGCCTCAAAGCCTCCCGGCGGTCTTCCTCGGTTTCCTTTACTGTGTCCGCCAATCCGACCTTAACCAACCAATCGTAAACGAACATTTCCCCGGCAATACCAAAATCAACCTGACCCGTGTATTTGTATTGCAGAAACGCCAAACGGTTACGGCTTTCCGCTTCGTTATGGTAATATCGTTTTTGATCCGGAGTTAATTCTTGTTTTGGTTCCGGCAACGCTTGGTATGCCTTATGGATAACGCTGTTTTGCTTTAGCCTGTATGCATTCAAAATCTTTGCGAAATAATCGGCATTGAATTGTTGGTAATGCGCTTTGTCCGGTTGTCCGTTTCTGTCTTTCGGCAAATAGTCATCCAATTCCCCCGTCGTCGCCAACTCAAATGCCAACTTAATATCCGCTAACGTCATTTGCGAATAGTATTTTTTGAGTATATCTAACAACCGAGTACAAATGTACGCCCAATCGTCCGTATTAGTCGGGATTATATACCCAACGTCCAAAGCGATAAACCGGAACATTTGCCCAGTTTTGGCAACCAACGTGCCGTCGTCAATCTCGGCAATTTGCGTTTTCGTTGAGGCGGCAAAAATGTACTTTTCGACCCCGGATAACGATTTGGAAACCTCCGATAATTGCACCATTTGTCGGCGTATGTCAATTGCTTTTGTACCGGGCGTTGGGTTGTGTATTGCCAACGATACGGACTGCGTGTTTACTTTTTCCGGCAAATTTTCCATACATCAATAATCGTTGTTAAGAAATTCCATTGCGCCCGCAACGTCTAAATTCTTTTGCGGGGCTTGGTATTCCGGTTTCAAATGCAACTTTTTCTTTTCCACATCGCCACGAATGAAATTGCGCACCGTGGCAATCCAACCCGTCTGGGTTCTCTTTACTCCCTGTTTGGTTTCCGACCAATCGGCGACCGTATGGAAATAATAAACCAAATCGACCCGTTCAAATTCCGGCGTCGCAAATAACTTTTCAAACTCGGAATAATCGTTGTTTCCGTCGGGCGCAAACTTAACTAATTTGTAAACTTCGGAATTGCGAAATATGGACGTTCTTTTTTTATCGTTCTGAACCTCCAATTGTTCGTCCGGGAATAAATCCCCGGCAACTCCGTTGGCGGATTTATCCTTATCAATACCAAAAGAGTTATCTATATCAGTATTTAATATAGGGTCGGATTTTCCAACCACGGCGGTTGGATTTTCCAACCGGGGGGGTGGTGGGATTTCGCAACCGGAGTGGTTGTTTTTTTCAACCGGGTGGGTGGTGGAATTTTCCAACCACTCTAAAGCCGCCCAATAATTCGTCGTGTACTCACAATAACGAACCTTGTTTTTTTCGTACTCAAATTTGTTAATGTATTGTTTTTCAACTAACGATTTGAGCAACTTTATAACGGTCGTTTTGTCTAATCCCGTCCACTCAATAAGGTATCGCAACGACCCCTTAAAACGGCTTTCCCCGTCTTGACTAAACCCATGTATCAAAGCGAAAACTAACAATTCGTTACCTTTCAACTTTAACCGGGTAATCATTGGGGCTAAAATGGTTATATAGTTACTATCTCTAATTGTCATTGTTGCCGCTCTCCAATTGTTTAACGGATTCCCATGCCTTGCGTACTTTCAATACGTTGTCGGAACTCTCATTAGGAACCAAAGAAACAACCGGAAAGCGGGAACGGTCGCCCGGCTTTTGGGTTGTCGCAAATTGTACATTCAAATCAAATATCACTCCCTTACAAAAACCACGTTCCGCCAACATACCGTCAAACGTTTCCCGGATTTGCGGGATTGTGGACGCCGTACCCTTTGTTGCGAACTGGTACAATAAAATTCAACGTCAATGTAATTTCCCAACCGTCGTGTCCGTCCTGTTTGCTTTTCTTATTGGGGTAACGCTTGGTTATCGACTGCATTAAATTTGGGTACTTTTCCGTTGTCAACGTTTCGTATTGAACGTTTCGCCATCGCCCGCCGCGATCAATCGTCCGTCGTCGTCCCGATATTCGTACCGTTCGTTGCATACTTTCGCAGGGTCGTCGTCCGGGAAAACGATTTGTATTGTTTGGGGCTTTTCGCTGTATGCCTGTGTAAATAACCCGGCATACTTTCCCGTTGGTATAAAATAATCAACGCTTTGCGGGTATCCGTTAGCATTTTTCATTCCGATTTTTATTTGTCCGACACGGGGTAAAATTAAACGGGATTTTTCCGCCTCCGGTCTAACAATCCTACCTTTTATATTTCCATTCATAACCTTTATGTTTTTTGCGTAATCCTTTGCAACATCTTACTATTAGCGAATTATTAAAACCGTCCCTTTCTACCAAATTTATAGATTGGTATTCTTTAATAACAACGCCATTTTTAAACATTAAAACCGCTTTTGATAAGTGGTTATTGGCTCCAAATTTATCCGTCATTGGCTTACTTGCGCTTTTAGATTGCCGTTGTTTTGTAATCAAATCTTTTTATCGTTTTATATTTCGGGGTCGTCGTTCAACAATTTTTTCTTATTCTCATTTTTGGACTTTTTAGGCGTGTTTGCGGGCTTTTGTTCCTTTTCCGGTGAAACCGTTCGTTTCGCCGTCTTTCGTTCCGTGACGGGCTTGCTTTCCGCCTCCTTTTCCTTTCTTCTGGCACGCTTTACAATCGTTGTTTTCTTTATCTCGGTTCCCTCGATTGGTTCCGGAGCGACCGCATCGGCTTTGACCTTATCAGCGGCGTCCGTTGTATCGTCCGGGATCGCCTCTTTGGGGGCATTGGCTTTAATCAATTCTGCCAACGACAACGATATTACGTTTTGCGTCAAATCCGTGGCGTCGTCCAAAAGAACCATACCATTAACCGCCGTAAACGTGTTGTCCCGCTTTTCGTCCTCAATGGCGGCAATCTCTAACAGATAGGGGATTTTGCGTATATTGGGGCTTTCGGTTTGTTCTTTCAGATTATACGACGGACGTTTGCGCCAATCTTTCGGGCTGAAATTGAAAATACGGGTAATGGGGAATTTCTCAAAATTGACGTTCCACATATCCCGGTACATTCCCAATTGTATTTCGCTTTCCTCATAAAAGCCTTTACGCCCGCTTTTGAAATCGACAATTGCGTTAATACAGTCGTCGCTTCCAATCTTTGCCCGCATCGTACACGGGCAATCAATCATTCCGGCATACTTGTAATACGGGTGTACCAACGCAATTTCCACGGCTAACGGTCTAACGTCATAATCCAACACGAATTGCGCAAACGCCAATACGTCCTTTTTCAAATCATCGGCGTAATAAATAAAATCGTCCGGTAATCGGTAAACCTCAATATATTCTTTTAATTTGCCTTTCAGTCCGTCCAAATCATACGCTCGGTTAATCAATAATTCCTCAAATGCAGCGTGCATAAACGTTCCATACGCCGCCCGTTCGCCTTTGTATCGTTCGGCTTCCTCAATGCCTTTGCTCACAATCCAATTGATTAGGTGCGGGGCTTTTGGTAATGTTTGGGACAATACGGTTGTAACCGAAGGGAAAAACTCCGGGTTCCCGGCGTCATCATATCGGTAATAATACCTGTGTCCCTTACTGTTTAACTGCCAAACCTTATACGGCGGTTCAATCAACGTTTTTTCGTCGAAAAACATTGCCGTCATTTCCTCAACCGTCATGCCTGACACAATCTCAAATACCCCGGCGGGTTGCTCCATTTCAATCGCCACAAATGGCGAGATAATGTTTTGTTTTTCCTCGGATATTTCCGGGAATTGGTCAACCGGGGCGGCTATCAAATTGTCAACCGTTTGTTTTACCGTATTTTCCGGCTTTTCTTTTTTCGCTCTCATTTCTTATTACTTTTTTTAATTCAGATTTGCCACATAGTACCATAGCGGCGCACATTGCTGCAAATAACAATTGGTATGGATTCCAAAATGAACCGATCAAACAGAATACTCCCAATATTCCAAAAGCGTAAATCATTGCCTTTGCTTGAAATTTATCGGAAAAAATAATATTTGCCAACTGTTCAATTACTTTTTCAATCTTCATAACCAAATAAATAATTAGGGGTACAATTACACATTTCGCAAATGATAGTTACCCATTCTGGGCGTATCTGCTTTGTAGTTCCATTACATAGATTAGTCATATTGACTTGTTGGGAAGAATCGGTTCTCCCCTCCCAAATTCGGGCTGCAACGTCTTTTTTGTAAACTTTCAATTCATTTGTTTGCGCTCGTGCAATTGCCTCATTTACTCGCAAACGGGTTTCTTTTTCTGCCATTACTGTAAATTTTTAATTATTAATATTTTCGGTCTTCATAATCTGGCTCGTCACTTTCACTATAACCACAATGAGAACATATTTTTTGTTCCCAAATTGGTGTATATTCCAGTGGAGTAATATAACCATCTCCTCCTATTTTCCTGTATTCTCCGTTAGTAACTTCCATTTCGTTGCCACATTCCGGACAATCTCCATCACCTATCAAATCCAAATCCGGGATAACGGTGTATAAATGTTTAATGTAAACGCCCAAAGTTTCAGATATAACGGAATAACATGCGGCGATTTGTTCCTCTGTAACGTCCTCGTTAATGGCGTCAAAAATGGAACCGCCCCAATTTTCCGGAGTGTCCTTAATTACTTTGCGTTGTATAAGTTCCGAAATGATTAGATCGGAAACTTTTGCGGCGGGTTTCCCGGATAGGGTTGATAATTCTTTTAACATATTACTGTCTTTTGCTCTCATAACTTTCGCACTATCCCCGTGCGTAGGTTTTTAAATGCCCTGCAAATGTAGGAATAATATTTTAATTACCAAAATCAAAATCTTTTATTTTTATTTTTCGTTCAAATCCTTTGTAAATGAATGAAAAATAATTATTTTTGTATCACAACATAACCATTTCAAACTCGCTCTCGGTTTTTGTATAACTCCCGGAAATGCTTAATTATCCAGGAATTTCTCATTTATTGTTTTTTAAACTTTATATTATCTGAAATATATATTATGATATTTTCTTCTCGTATCCTATATATAGCATTATTAGATAGTTTACATTCAATAGTATAATATGAAGTTATATAAGAATTGCCGGATGCTCTGACAGTTGTATTGTCGGATGCTTCGACAGTTGTATTGCCGAATGCTTCGACAGTTGTATTGTCGGATGCTTCGACAGTTGTATTGCCGAATGCTCTGACAGTTGTATTGCCGGATGCTTCGACAGTTGTATTGCCGGATGCTCTGACAGTTGTATTGCCGGATGCTTCGACAGTTGTATTGCCGAATGCTCTGACAGTTGTATTGTCGGATGCTCTGACAGTTGTATTGTCGGATGCTCTGACAGTTGTATTGCCGAATGCTCTGACAGTTGTATTGTCGGATGCTTCGACAGTTGTATTGCCG
>QMCE01000598.1_pt1 | contig 42311 bp, 46 predicted proteins | sample 1821851 | NCBI WGS metagenome assembly QMCE01 (sample SAMN09453174, study PRJNA476694) | Termite gut metagenome, whole genome shotgun sequencing project. | isolation source: worker | host: Odontotermes sp. | place: South Africa:Pretoria | collected 2016-01-28 | reverse complement strand
TGCCGCCGCTGGGCGCGATGCTGTCGTAGCGGTAATAGCACCCGCTGTACTGCGCCACGTTGATGGGGATATATACGATGTCGTTCGATAACGAGCCATTGTTATGGCGATGGCGCACCTTTGCGTAGCGAATCCAAGTATCACCGCCGCTGGCCCCGATGTCATAAGCGTAGCACGGCAAATATTGGTTTTCGTGCAGCGCCGTGCCTGTAGAGCCGCCGCCTTGCCCGCACACCGGGCAGCGCCAGATGGCGTAATTGTTGGGCTGTGTGAAAACCTCGCGCGTATTGATCCCGCCCTGATAGCCGGAATAGCAGTAGCCGATGACATAGGTGTAGCCCGTGCCGTTGCGGTCATGCCCCAGCCCGCGCTCCGCCGCAAATGCTGTCAGCGGCAACACCAGCGCCAGCAATACGGCGAATACAAGGCAGGCGATGGAGCGGCAGAGCGCCGCGCCTCTTTTTGCATGAATCATTTTAAGCCGTCCTTTCCGCGCCGCATCAGCGCATCATCATCATTTTTGTTTCGGCTCTCTGGCCGGCAAGGGCGCTCATTTCACATACACAAATTTCCCTGCCCGGAACCCTGCGCACACGAATGTTCCTCTCAAGCGCCGTGTGGATTTCCGCGGCCATGCCAGTGCTGATGCTGTCGCCGCAGATCCACAGTTCATCCGCGTATTCCAGCAGCTTCAGGCCGAGCGCAAGGCCGGCCTGCCGCTGTGCCGGGTCGCTGTCGTCCAGCAATTGCGTGTACAGCAGGTGGGGCGCCACCGGCACATGGCCTTCGGCGATACAATACCGGCACGCCTGCCGCGCGAATATGATATTGCGCTCCATGCCGCCGGCGTATGGGGAGGCGATATATACCAGCTTCTGTTCTGTCATTTTGCCACCGCCTGTGTTATCATTTTTGTGGTGCTGACCGCCGCCTGTGCGGTATGGACCGCGCTCATGATATTGGCTTTGGTCGCGGTTTCGAGCCCGAAAGCCCCGGCGATGCGCGGCACCTCCGCGGCGGACAGCATCAGGCCGAGTCCCAGGATGGGATGCTGGGGGATGACCAGCAGGCCGATGGTGAGGAACAGGCCCTGCAGGAAAGTAGTCAGGCACAGGCCGATGACCTGCTTCATCCATTGCAGGAACCCGTCGATGTACCCCCTTGGCACGCTGAACATATACAGGCTGCCCACCGCGATTTGGATGAGCAATATCCCGCCGCGCTTCAGGTTCCCAAAAAACACTTTTATGACCGCATAGGCCAGCATGATTGCCACAAACAGCATAGTGAACGGGTTATACGCAAAGGTCACCTCAAAAGCGCCGGTGGCATTCGCCACCCTGTCCATGAGCGCGTCCACATTTTCGAAGTAAGTCAGGCCACCCGTCAGGCTGCCCTGCAGGGTAACGGCCAGCTTGTACAGTTCCACCGGCACAGCGGTGAACAGGGACGCCGCCATAAAACCCTTGATGGCGTTGAGCGCGGCGTCCTTGAAGTTCCCGCGCCCGGACTGGCGCTCGATCCCGTTTTCAAACAGGGCGACGAGCAGCCCTACAACGAACAGCGTCCAGCCGAGATAGCGGAAAAACAGGACGATGCCCTGCACCGGGTCAAGGGCAAACAGGTCGGCGCCCATGTTGCCCATACTGGAGAAAAAACTGCCCATGAACCCGATTGTTTGGCTGTAACTCCAATCCATGAGTTCCACCATGATATCGCTGAACGCAAAATCCCAAATGAGCAAGCGGTGGTTCCACCCCTTTCCGAAAAGGCGCGGGGCACGAAAAGAGGCGAAGCCTCGGTTTCGCGCGGCTCCGCCTCTTTTGATGTTGTGTGCGGTATCCTATATCCCAATGACTGTCCAGATGTAAAGCGGCGCTGTGAGGGTAAAGACGAGGCAGGAAAACAGGATGGCGGGCGCCGTCCACTCGAACATCCCGTGTTTTCGGTAGTCAAAGTACGCCATGCCGAGTTTGCCAAAGAAGAAAACCGCAAGGACAAGGTCGATCACAGGGAACACCACATTGTTGACCACCTGCTTTATTTGCCCGGAAGCGTCCCGCCAGGTGCCCTCAATGGCGCCCGCCACGTCGCCGGTCGCTGCCGCGAACACCGTTGTTCCCAGCAGGCAGCAAAGCATGAGGGCAAGGCAGAGGGCGCAGAGGAATTTTCCGCGTTTTGTTTTCATAGAGTCCTTCTCCATTCTGTTATGGGCTTTGCGGGCCGATATGCCAATCGTCCCACAGGGAACCATGGATGGTGAGGCTATCGGTCAGGTTCATGCTGAGCATCCCGTCGGGTGTCCAACAGTCGATGATCCAGGTATTGACAGTATACGGGCCGTCAGGCATCCATACCGGCGTGAAATGCGTGCGGCGGCCATAGGTGGAATATTCGTTCGGCTCAAACTCAAACCGTCCGCCGCCCATGTGCTGGAGCAAGCGCCAGTATGTGCCGTAGCCGAATTCAGGAAAATACGACACGGCGTTCTGCGCCGGGGTGGTGGCGCTGCTTTGGTTCGTGCTGACGCCGCCATTGGCCGTTTGATTAACGCCGTATCCAGATTTCAGCGTCCCGGTCGGGCTTTTCTCATCGACACGGATGCTCATGGAAGCGGCAAGGCTGGCGCTGTAGGAGAGGTAATCAAACTCCCATTCGCCATCGTCCTGCCAGCGCCCATGATCCTCCCAATGCCCGTGGGTCTCGCCGCAGTCCGAAGGGCAGCCGGGCGAATGCGGCTCATCGATCCACCGCATATCGGGATACCACACCCAATTGGGCGCCCAGCGCGGCCGCCACACGCCCCAGTTTGCCGAAACCCGCTGCGGGCGGGCCGGCACGGACGCGCAGGCAAAGCCATCGTTTCGGTCGTCAGCCACGGGGTTGGGCGGCGGGTTTGCCGCCAGATCCTCCACCTTGACATGGATGGAGGCTTTCTCAGCGGCGCCGCCGCCCGTCACGCCTACTGTGATGACGATCTCGCAGGGCGCGTTGGGTGTATGCCACTTCACCCAGGCAAGCTGGGCGTCGCCTTCCGGGTAATACACGTTCTCCACAGGGTATCGCGCGCCGCGGATGTAAAAGCTGACGCGCACGGGGTTGTCCGGGTCGGACTGGCCGCCGCTCACCAGCACCGAGGTGACGACGTCGGTGTCCACACGGTAGGTGTAGTCGTAGTAACTCAGCATGGGGGCTTCCAGTTCCCGGAACCGCACGATGCCGAGCCCAAGGCTGGATTTGATGGTGGCGTTGTTCGTGACGCCGGAGGTGGCGCCGCCCCAGGCCGGGAACCCAAGTTCCGGCTGTGCCAGGAAGATGGCGTAAGGCAGGTTCTGGTGTGTGAGCGCCTGCAAATCGTAACGCACCTGCCCGCCGCAGAGCTCATCGTAAAGCGCCGCCTCATGCGCCGTCATCGCCATAAAAATGTTTTTGTAGGTGACATAGGCGATGGGTTCAATGAAGATCTTGTACCCGCCGCCAATCAGCACGTCATAGTTCATGCCGGTATCGCGCGCGATCATCATGACGGCGTATTCCGAACAGAAATACCGGCGAATCGCCTCGATGTTGTTGGCCCCGCCCGAACTGATGATGCGTGGCATGGCGAGGCCGGGGCGGTGGTAGACATAGCCGGAGGTTCTCGGTGACAGGCGCGCGCCGCCGCGGTAATGGAGTTTTGAAACGCGGCCAAAATGCACACGGACATTGCCCGGCGACTTGTTCGTATAGTCTATGGGCCCGGCGACCGGCGCGCCGTCCGCGGTGACGATGGTGACGCGCACGCCATCATTGCCTGGGCTCCATGAACTGCCGTTGATGGGGTTTCCCATCCCGCCGCCGCCACCGTCGATGTTGGGGTCGCCGGAGGCATGGGCGCTCAGCGGCAAAAAAAACGCGGCGCACAAAACCAGCGCCAGCGCGGAAAGTATATGACGTTTCATCCGCCCCTCCTTCACGCAAAAACGCGGCCGTTTCCGGCCGCGCTCTGACTGTACTCATTGGTTTACATATCGCCGACCTGCGTGTTCGGGTCGCCTTCGCTGCCGGTATCGACGCCCGCTGCGCCGCCGCCTTCGTCCGCGATCCAGCCGAAGCCGGGCACGAAGATCTGGCCGGGCCGTGTTTCGCCGCCGCTGGGGGCGGGTGCGGGCGGCGGTGCGGTTTGCTGGGGCGTGTAGGCGGGGACGGTATCGGGGTCGGTCAGGGCTTCTTCGTCAATGACGGGCGGCGGGGGCGGTTCGGGCTTCTCCACATCCGGCTGGACGGCCTGCCCCGTGCCCGTGGATGCGGCGCCCATGGATGCGTCGCTGCCGGCGGGAAGCTGGGCGTCCACTTTTACACTGGCTGGGGGCTGGGCTTCCACCGTGACACTTGCTGTCGAGTCGTCCGTTATGGGCAGCGGCGGGTCGGTGACGGGCGGCGTGATGAACTTGCTGCCAATCAGCACCGCAAGTATGGCGCACAGCGCGAGGCCGCCTGCAACGACCAGCCATTTTTTCGTTCTGTCTTTCATGAGGGTTCCTCCTGTTGTTGTTTTGTGCGTTGTTCCAATATTTTCTCGCTTGGTAGATGAACCTCTTTACCTTTGGGGCTTCGGGTTAGCCATAACCCTACCATAAAAATCTGACAAGTCAAGTGATATATTCATAAACGGCGCTCAGAACTTTGGCGTGTATCCGGCGCGGGTCTTGACGGTGATGCGCATGGGCGGCAGCAGCTTGCCGCCGAACGATACAGGCACTTCCAATTCTATCGTACAGTCGGCGCTGAACCGGGCGGATGCCGTATCCCCCTGGGCGAAGGGCGCGTTTCGGATATTGACAAGCAGCCCCCATATGCGGAACTCAGCCGTACCATCCGTGTTCTGCTTTATGTGTACCCCGCCGCTGGGGGTAAGGCCGAGGATATTGTCCAGCCGGTTGTACATATCGCCGTAGTCGAGGCTTTGCTCGAACCCGCCGCCCATCGGCTGGTAGGCGCCGGAATATCCTTCCCGCACACCATGGTAAACATCGTCATAGTTTTCAGTCACTGTGGCGATGACTGCGCTTTGCACCGCGTCGCGCACACCCTGGGCGATGATGAGCAGGCGCAGGTATTCGCTGATCCCGGCAAGCATCATCACCAGAAGCAACACGACCGTGATCACCATGGGAAAGGACGCGGAACCGCGCCGGCTTTTCAGTATGCGCTTTGCTATGGTCATTTCCAGTATACCTCGCTCTTTCCGCTGGCCTCGGCGCGCAGGGTAATGGGAAACGAGCCGAACCCGCCAAAGAGTCCGATGTCCATCCGCATCGTCACCGTCACGGTGATTTCCCCGTTAAGCTGGACGCGGCCCGTGCTTGACCATGAGACAGTGGGCGCAATCCCGGTCTTTTCCCGCAAGAGTTGTTCGCGCTGTGCGGTTTCACTGCCCACGCGCCCGGCAATCTCCGCCTCGCGGCAGAGCTCGGACGCGAAGGTGTCGAGCTGCTGTTTTGCGATGAACACAGGCAGCACGCGCACGGCCAGCGCAATCACCAGCATGGCGCACAGCACCAGTACCACAACGTCAATATATCCCTCACCGCGCCGGGATTTCAGGATTTTCAGCATAGTCATCCCACCTTCCTGTCTAAAACATCCCGCCGAGGGACGTGACGATTTCAAAAACGATGATGGCAAGGTACATGAAAAGGAAACACATCAGCAGGGCGAAGGAAAACCCGCGGATTTTCGGCGGTATCTTCATGGCCTTTGCCTTCAGGCGCTGGAGCTCCAGTTGCTTCATATCGTGGGACAGCATCTGGAAATACACCGCCCCGTCGTCGCCCCGCAAGACGCCGATCAGACCACGGACTATGTCCGAGAGCAGCGGCGAGTTGATCCTCGCCTCGAACCGGGTCAGCGCCGCCTCATACGAGCCGGAACGCATATCAGCCGCGAGGACGTCGAGTTCCGATGCGAACACTGCGCCGGCATTGCGCTTGTAGTTGTCCATGATGCCCAGCACGTCGCGGCTGGCCTTCAGCTCCTGCGTCACCGTCGCAACGAACCGCGGCAGTTCCTGCTCAATGGCCTCGCGCTTTTCTTTCAGCTTTTCGTCTGCGCCCCGCGCCGCCTTGAAATAGGTGAGGACGGCAAGAACCAGCACCACCGGCGAGAGCATGGGCATGACGAGCAGGCTGGGGATGATGCCGAGCAATACGCACCCGGCCCTGACCAGCGCGGAGGCGGTAAAGAGTTCGGGCGTCATGTCGAGTCCAGCGGCGGACAGCGTGTTTGCCATCCTGTGGCGCTTGTACTCGTCCATGCGTATGAAGCGGGAGAGCCTCACCGCCCAGCCCATCAGCAGCGCCTCGGCGATCTTCGTTTTGACCTTCGCCTGCCGCCCCGCCGCGATCATGGCCTTCTGGGTGGCGAGTGTCGGCAGCTTGAACAGGTCGGCGGCAATGAAGAAAAGGCCCGCCGCGAGAAGAACTCCAAAAAGAACGATCAGACATTCCATAGCGCCCTCACCTCCGGTATTCTATGGGCCGCGTCAGGCGTATCACGAACGCCGTCGTAATGAACAGCACCGCTACGCATCCCGCCAGGATGATTTGCCCTATCGGCGTAGTCATCAGCGTATCGAACCAGTTTTTGTTGAGGAAATACATCAAAGGGACGTTTCCAACAAGCAATACCTGCATGATGATGAATTCCTTCCGCGGTTCGGTGATGAGGTTTTCGAGTTCACCGTTTACAACGCGCGTATCGCTGAGTTTCGCCACGATGGGCGTGAGCGTGGTTTTGAGGCCCCGGTCGTACTGGCAGGCAATGAGGGCGTCGCACCATTCGCGGAACACCTCGTTTTCGATCTTCTGCTTCATATCCCGCAGCGCCGCCGCAACGTCAGGGTCGACCAGGCGGATGCGCGCGAGGAAATCGGCAAAAACAGAGAGGACGGGCGGGTTCAAATAGCCGAGGTTTTCGCTTGCTGCGGTCTGGATATCCTCGCTGCGCAGGTATGCCGTTGTGACGATACTGAGCGCCGTTTCCAGTTCCGCGGCGATGGCCTTCTTGTAGTGGCTTTGGGTCAGCCGGACATACCAAAACGGCGCGAACATCATCCCCACCGCCAGCACAGGCACAAGGAAAGGGTTCCCCAAAAGGATGGCGGCGGCCGCCCCCGCGGTGAACAGCAGCAGGGAGAGCGCGCAGACTGCGGGAAACTTGTGCGCCCTGCCGGTCATCCGCAGGATATTCTTCGCCTCGTCTATTTCCCTGCGGAACAATGGCTTTTTCTTGCGCAGGGTGCTTTCGTTGATGTCGTCCTTGATGCTTTTGGGCTTTGCGGTCAAGCGGCGGAACACGCCTTCCACCATCTCCATCGGCGTGAGGCGCAGGAGGATAAAGAAGCCCGCAACCATGCCGGCGCAAGCCGTAAGGAGCAAAGTGTTCATACGCTATCCCTCTCTTTCCCGCTTCCCGCCATTTTTTGGAGCAGTTCCTTCGGCATCCCGTTTTCAAGGAAGCGTTTTTGCAGGCCCTTTGAAATGGGCGCTACTGCTTCGTGCCTGCCACCGATGACGAATTTCCCGTCCTCCAGCCGGTTCTCGGTGATGCTGTAGCGGTAGATGGTGTTGTAGCGGCGCGTGCCGTCCGAAAGGCTCTCGCACTCCAATATTTCCATGATCTTCCGCTCTTTGTTTTCAAGCTGCTTTGTGAACACCACCACGGGAAACGCTTCGCTGACAAGATCCATCAGCGTTTCGTCCGCCATATCGTATTTGCGCTTGCACAGCGTGACGATGCGCCGCCAGGTGGCTTCGCAGGAATTGGAGTGGACGGTGGACAATACCGCGTGACCCGTGCGGGCCGCCTCCTGCGCCGTGTACGCCTCCGAGGAGCGCATCTCGCCCACGCAGATCACGTCCGGGTGGAAGCGCAGCGCCATATCCAGCAAAATCTCCTGGTCGATGTTCTGTTTTTCGTTCTCGCTCTCGCGGGTGATGGTGTGGATGACGCTGTTTGCCACACGTCCGTCCTTCTCCCGGACGAGGTCAAGTTCACGGCTGCCGTTTTCAATGGTAAAAATGCGTTTGTTGCAGGGGATGGTGGTGAGCAGCCAACCGGCCACGGTGGTTTTGCCGCTGCCGGTGGAACCCGCGATGCAGACGCTCACGCCATAGCGCAGGCATTCGGAGAGAAAATCCATCATCTCCCCGGTGGCCGTGCCGCCGCGCACGAAATCTTCCTTTTGCATGCTCTGCGGGTTGACGATGCGGATGGAGGCGCAGATGCCCACGTCCTCGTCCACCAATGGGGCCTTCAGGACCGCAATGCGGATGTTTTTGGAAAGATGCCCCAATACGGCGGGGCTGGCGTTGTCCAGCACCATGCCGGACACATGGAGCATCCTTCGGATGACGTTGACGGCATGCGCGGGGCTGTCGAAATGCTCGTCCAGCTTGACGAGCTGGCCGGTGGTGTACAGCACCTCCACATCGCGCCACGAATTGACGTTTATTTCCTCAATCCCGCTGCCGAAGATATATTTTGTCAAAAAACCGAACTCGGCCATCTCGGTATAGAGCGCGTCCACCAGCTTCTGGCCGGAAAGCCCATGGACGGATATGCGGTGGTCCTGCACGTATTTGGAAATATAGCGTTTGATCTGCGTTTTCGCGTCCTCGCCGCCGTTATCCGTGATGAGGGTGGAATACTTGGAGGACACATATTCTTGCACGTCCGCCAGTACCGAACCGAAATCCCGCCCGTCGCTTTCCGGCGTGAAGAACAGGGAATGCGCCCGCAGCGCGGCGGCATCCTGCGCCGCCAATGAGCGGCGGGGCGCATCACCGTCATCCTCCTGCTGCGGCGGGGCCTTTGCTTCGGGCGGCTGTTCCTGCGGCAAAAGGCAGGGCGCGGCCGCCATGGGTTCTCCCTCCATTTTCACAAGGGGTTCGTTCTTCTCCCTGACGGTGGATTCCATGGGCGGCGGCGCCGCTTCCTCCCGTACAGGCGCTTGTTCCTCCGGCGCGAACAGGGACGTGCCGCGTTTCTGGCCTAACATCCGAACACCTCCCCGCATATCTTTTCGATCTCTTTCCGGAATGCCCGGCTGTCCTTCATGGACAAATCCGAGAGCAGCGTGCCGGCAAGGTACTGGCCTTCCAGTTCCGGCGAATACGGAAGCTGAAAGGCCACGCTGCCCAGCACCTGCCCGATATGCTCCCCGGCCTGGTTGGGCCGCAGGTTCGCGGCGGTCTTGTACTGCTTGTCGGCGTCCCACTTGCTGTCGCGCAAAAGCGGGAGCTGGCTGGAGAGGTAACTGACCGACTTAAGGTCGCAGTTCGCCAGCCGCAGAACAGAGTCCGCCTCCATGATTGAAATGGCTGACAGGATGTCGTTGGCGATATATGAGCCGCAGTCGATCACCACAAAGGGCGCGATTTGGCGCAGGGCTTCGAGGAGTTCCCGCGCCTGGGTCTCGGCGTAGGGCGGATAGGTGTACTCGTTTTCGCCCTTCAGCATCCCCAGCATCGCAAGGCCGGGGATGCGCTTGTGCGTGACGCAGTGGTGCTTGACGAGATTTTCGCCCACATGGGCGGCGGCAAGGATGCTGCCGAGGGAGCGTTCGCATTCGAGTTCGGACGGCGGGCAGACGCAGGGCAGCATGGGGGCGGTCATATCGCAGAGCAGCAGCGCCACGTTCCGTTTTTTGTCCGCGAGGTGTTTTGCTATCTTCACCGCCGTGACGGTCTTTCCGCTGCCGGGGCTGCCCCACACGGCCAATACGCCGCCCTCGTCGCGAGCCTGTGGCTCATCCGGCGCGCCGCCGCGTGCAAAGATGCCGGCTTTTTTGAAATTCAGGATCATTCGGCCCCGCCTTCCCCGAAAGCGGCGAGGCCGTCCAAATTGCCATCGGCGCCTGCCGCTTCACCGGTTTCCACGCTGCCGGCGCCCGCCTCGCCTTCAGCGCCTTCCGTTTCTTCGGCCACGGGATACAGCGCCGCGATGATCTCGTCCTGGGCCGCAATGAATTCGGCGGCGTTTTCGGGCGCGCCGCGGTAGACGAGGGAGAGGTGCAGTTTCCCGTCCGCTTCCAGTTCCGCCAGCACCTTGCTCTGCTCCATCGTGACCAGCAGTGTGATGGTTGAGGGCAGCTCGCGTTCCTCGCCTTCTTCTTCCATGGGCCCGGCTTCGCGCTGGTTGGCGTCATAGCCGGAGCTGGCCGTCACGCCGATGACTTCCACATACCGCAGTTCGGGCGGGACCACCGTCAGGCCCTGCTTGCGGTAGTCGGCGGCGATCACGCTGACGATATCGCCGCTGCGCAGCTTGCCGGAAAGCCCCACCGCAAAGGACTTGATGGTCACCGACATCGCCTGCCGCCTCCCGTCGAGGGTATACAGGTAGGCGTTTTCGGCGGCAGGGGATTCGGAGAGTTTGGCGGGAAGGATGTAATCGCCGGCGGCAAGGTCAGCGACGGCGTATTTGCCCAGCACGGTATCGAGCTGGCGCACCACATCGTCCGGCAGGTTGAACGCGCCCACCTCCGTGATGCTCACCATATCGGCCGTAATATAGTCGCCGGCGCGGATCTCTTTCGTCACGCGGACAATCTCTGTTTTCTGGCTGATGCTCTTGCTCCACAGCGGCGCGACGCCGAAGCAGACCGCAAGCGAGAGCAGGATGCACAAAATGCCGATCACGGTCCGGTTTTTAAATATACTCATATCTCTGTAATCCTCCATGTCCGGCTACGCGCCGGTGATGTTCAGGCAGAAGCTGCCCCCAAAAACGTAAGCGCCTGCAAAACCGAGCGACAGGAAGGGCGCCATCGGCAGTGCCGGGTTGCTTTCTTTCCTGGTGTGGCCTATGACCATCCTGTGGCCGGCGAAAAAGAGGAGCATGGCGGCGAGGCCAAAGACGAGCCCCGCAACCGCGCCCGAAGCGCCAAGCACGAGGCCGCATGCCGCTGTCAGCTTGATGTCCCCGCCGCCGATGCTTCCGGGTTTTACCGCGGCGGCGATGAACAGCGGCAGTGCCGCCAGTATCCCCAAAAGCCTGACGGGGCTGAACCCTATCAGCCCCGCCAGCGCCAGCATCACGCAGATGCTGTTTGGGATGATCCGCTCGCGGATGTCGATGGCTGACGCCGCCACCAGCAGCACGGCGAACAGCACCGCCTGCACCATTTGCGTCGAGGACAGGGCTTGCAAAGGCACTACAGGCTCATGCCCATGGCATGGCCGTCGTGCGCCGGCGCGTCATGGTCCCGCGCACCAACCTGTTCCACGTCCTGCGCGACGGCTTCCGCCTGGGCGTGCCCCTGCATATGCGCCACGGTCTGCCCATAGGCGTCCAGCACCGCGGCTGCCAGCCGGTTGCGGGCTTCCGGTGTATTGAAACGGCAGGTTTCCTTCCAGCCGCCCGGCTGCCGGTATTTGGGCATAGACACCGACAAGGCGCCGAACCCGTCCTTCTTGACGCGGATGCGTTCGATGGTCAGTTCGCCATATGCGACCCTGGCGAAAGCGATGGTATCACCGTCCATTTCAAGCGATGTGATATGCGCGTCCAGCGGTATGGGCGGCGCCATGGGCAAGCCATCCAGTGCCTGGCCTGCGGCCCGCGCGCGGCGTACCGGCTCGGTTACGGCCATGAGGAACTCATACACAGATTCAGGCCGGTGTCCGTTGATGCCAAAGTTCTGTATCAGGGCTTGGATGTCCGCGCCAAGAGATGCCGCCAAGCCTTCAGCCAGCGGTTCGGCCGATTCTGCAGCATGGGACTCGCCCCTGGCCGGCGCCGCATCCTCGCCGGTGGAATCCGGCGCCGGCAGTGCGGGTTCCGGGCTGTCCTCCCGCGTTTCCGGCACAGCGGGGATGGCGTCCTCCTGGGCGGATTGGGTCTCGGCTGGGATGGAGTCCTGCTCCGGGATGTCCGCGGCAGCGCGTTCCGGTTCCGCCACGCCGATGGCGGCGGCTTCACTTTGCGCGCTTTCCTGCGCGGGGCTTTCTTTTTTACGGGGTCTTGGCATGCTATATTCCTCCTGCTGGGTTTAATGTGGGTATACGCCGGGTATGGCCGCGCCGGCTCAGCCGCTGTAGTTGAACATCTCCTGGATACGCCGGGTCAGCGTCGGCAAGACCGTATCGCCAAACAGCGCATACAGCCCCGCAAGCAGCAACGCGCCCAAAACCACAGCCAGCAGTATTTTTATTGCCGTGTCAATGTAACCTTCGCCGGATTGGTCTTTCAGCGCGTGCTTTGCGATGGCGGCCTTGCCTCTCAGGACGCCGGCGACGACGAGCAGCACAGCTGCGACAGACGCCATGATCTTGAGGGCGGCGCGCCGCCGCGAAGTGGACATGAACCGCATAAAATGGTTTCTCATATCGTTTTCCCTTCTGTCTCTCTTTTTATCTGTTCACATCTGCATAACCGGGCCGCCATCGTGCGGCCCTTCCTCAAAAGGGACGGGCGCCTCCGGCTGGCGTTGCAGTGCCTGCACGTCCTCCTGGTACTGTGCAAGCGCCTGCCCGTAGGCGTCAAGCACTGCCGCGTCAAACGCGGCACGGGATTCCTTCGTGCAGGGGAAGCAGTAATCCTTGAACGCGCCGCTGCGGCCAATGTAGCTGGGCATGGACACAAACAGCCCGTTCCGGCCCTGCATAACGGTGACTTGCGAAATATCAAACTGCCCGTTCAGGCTGACCGTCGCCGTACCCTTCTGCGCGCCGTTGCCGGGCCGCAAGGTGTGGAACTTGACATCGTAGCGCAAGGGAAGCGGTTCAGGCGGTCCTTGCGCGGCTTCCTCGTCCTGCACGTCCGCCGGGTAATGGGGCGCGCGGAGGAATTCACTCAATACGGCGGCATTGAGCGCGCCGCGTTCTTCGCTTGTGTTGGGGGCGCAAATCTCGTGGTACCCGTCCTCCCGTTCGTAACCGGGCATCCTGACGGCCAGCGCGCCGTCCTCCAGCATGACGCGCACGCCATGGACGGCAAACTGGCCGTTCACCTCGATGGAGGCGGTCGCCTTGGTATCGCCTTCCATGTACAGCGAACCGATACGCACCGCATAGTGCAGAGGGAGCATTGGGACATCCTGGGGTCTGGCGTCTTCGTGGTTTTTTGCTTGCTGTGTTGCCTTCGGCATAGTGGTATTCCTCCTGATTATTAGGTGTAAAAAAGGACGGCCATGGCCGCCATGCTCATAGACTCATTATCATGTCCGGCGTCTGGGCGGACCCCTGTCCAAAACTGATTTGCCGGAACCCGAAGCGGTCTACAAAATGGTATTCACAGCCGGCGTGGTCGTAGAGCTCGATCACATCGGACATGGACAGGGAGTAGCCGGTGTATCCGGGCGGGCGGACGTCCCGGTTGAACTTCGCCCAAATTTCCTCCAGGTCGTTTGTCTCTATCTGCCCGTCGTATACGAGGTTGTAGTTCGCCGGGTCCGGTTCCCCGAACTTAGCGATGGTTTCGCTATAGCTGATGAACTTCATCATGACATCCACGTCCGGCTTGAGCTGCCAGATGCGGCAGGATTTCAGCGGCGCCGGCGCTTCGCCCGCCTGCGGGGGCGCACCGCTCGAAAGCCGGTCGAAGACGCCGTCCGTCCACTGCGAGGCAAGGCCGCGTTTTGCGACCCACCCCTCCAGCTCGCCGCCGCGGAACATATTGTCCAACACGGCGGCGTCCCCGTCGATATATCCGGCCGGGTTGCCATAGTAAAACACGCAGCCGCCCTTTACTGTGATCCCCTTCATCCCGCGCCTCCTTCATCAAGTCATTTTCATCCCTCCGCCCTGGCTTTGCTCCGGCGCCTTATCCTGCCTAAAGGCTTCCAGTTCTTCCGGCGTGGGATGGAGAAGTTTGCCCCCGGCCATCTCCGCCACGGCGAGATCACCCCGGTCGCAGAGCAAAACGCGGTGCTGGTAAGGCGCCTGCATCTCCATGTACGCCACGGCTTCCTTCGCGTCCCGCAGCCAAACGCCGGCACTGTAGCGGCCGTCCTCCAAAAAGCAGTATCCGCTGAATTCAGGTTCCTTCACATCGCGGGCGCCACCCGGCCGGATCTGTGAGAGCGCCAGCCGCGCCTCATCGGGCAAAAGCTCCGGTTTCAGCACGCCCACCACATCGCCGCGGTACCAGCGGCAAAATTCCCCGTCGGTAAGGGACACGGCGAACACCGACCGGCCGTTCGGGTTTGCGTTCGCGCCGAAGCCGCCCGTGCAGAAGAAAAGCTGGGACGGATGTTCCTCTGCTAATTCATCCGCCCGGATGACGATCACCTTGTTATGAAGCGGCACGCCGTACCCGGTTTCGGCGCAGTCGGCGGCAGTGTATTGCCTGTTTTCCTGATTTTCCATGCCTACGTTCCTCCCATCGTCATGCCCTGGCCTTGCGGTTTGGCTGTCTGCGGGAACAAATCCTCCAGCAATGCGTCGCCGTTGTAGCAGACGTACCCGCCGCCGTCCAGGAATTCGCCCTGCTCATGTGCCAGCCGCCACTCACCATACCGTTCGAAATCGTAGAACTCATGAAGCTCCGCGTCGTACTTGAAATACCCGGATTGCGTAATCACATGCCGCCCATATTCCTCGGCGGTGGATACGCCCTTGTAAAACTCAAACATATCTATGCGCTGGGCGAGTTCGTGGATCTGCGCGGCATTGCAGGGTTCGATGTATTCGGTTGCGGCGCAGAACTTGGTCAGATCGTCCTCGTCCAGCGCGTCAATGGCCCTGGCGGCTTCATTCAGTCCTTCAGGTGTTTCGTCCATGGGGTCGATCCATTTAAAGACGTCAGAAGAGACGCCGAGGACACACAGGTGAAGAGTCATTTCCTCTGACCCGCTGAACCCGCCGCGCTCCAGCGCGCGCTTCAGGCACACATCTGGCATGGGCAATTCAAGGAAAGCCGCCGTTTCGTCCGGCGCGGAGGCTTTCGTTAGCTCCAGCGTCAAAATGCAGTGGTCGTAGATGTAAGCGGGAAACGCTTTGCCGCTGTAGAGGCGTTCCAGCTTCATGCCGTTGTCGTACACGACGCCGTGCGGGGTGACGGCGGCGGGCGTGGCTTTTATGAGCTCAGACGCCACGCTTACGGCGTCGAGGGCTTCCAGCACACTGATCGGCGCGCAGCCCACATGTGTGTTCAGGTAGTGTTCCTGCCCGATGGCTTTTAAATCTGAGAAATCCGCAATCACCGTGGCCTGCGTGCAGGAGAACGTCAGGTTGATGAGGCCCTCGATGTCGGTGATGCTCTTTGCCGCCGCCACGCCCTCGTACTGCCGGGCCTCCGACTCGCAGAAGCTGTCCAGCCGTTTGGCGAGATAGTCCAGTTCATCCACGTTGACGTCCTGGCCGTCCAGCGCCGCCAGGGCATAGAAGGAGCCTTCTATCCCGGAAACCCTGCAGTCGCGCGCAACGGCGTCCCCGGCGCCGATGGCGGCAAGTTTCCAGTACACCTCATCATAATCATATTCCCTGATGGGGAACGATATATGCACAGGCGGAGCGTCCGCACGCAGCGGATTTGACAGTGTTGCCTTAAATACTTCCATGTCGTACCTCCGTTAAAACGGCAGGGCCGCTTCGAGGATTTCCACGGTTTCGGGGTCGTAGCCGAGTTCCTCCATGAAGCAGGTCAGTTCGTCCGTCAAGTCCTCCTGCATCCCGTCGCCGCTGACGGCGATGAGCAGCATCCCGTCCGCCGACAGCACTGATATATCGCTGCCAAGGGGGATGCCTGCGCGTTCCAGCATTTCTTCCGGCAGGTTAATGGCGCAGCCTTCGGTGGTATAGTCCCCGCCAAAGTCCTCCGCCTGCCCGCACATACGCTGGAGGTGAAGCTCACTGCCGCCACAGGCGCAGTCGCATAGTTCTGCGGGCAGCGCGAGGTCCACCTGCCGGCCGGGCAAAAATCCAAGCCCGCGCACCGCATAGGCCGGGATCGTCAGCGTTCCGTCTTTGTTCACTGTGGCGCTCAAATATACCTTATCCAATCCAATTCCTCCTGTTATTCCATAATCATGCCGGGGCCTTCATCTTCAAGAAAGCCGTTGAAGAATTCCGAGAGGGTATCAAAGCCCGCGTCGGCGATTTCTTCGTCGGTCATGCCGACCTTGGTTTTCAGTGTTTCGTACAAATCTGCTCCGTTTTCACATTCGCCCAGCCAATCCAATGCCCTGTTCAGCAGGTATTCCATGCGTTCCGGCGGGAACTGCATACTCATGAAACATACACCCCTTCCGCGCCAAACAGGTTCATCTGCCTTGGCATCCTGTTTTCGCGCTCGTGCTGGTCGTAGTTTGAAATCAGCAGTTCATCGAACAGGCAGCCGTTTTCGTACCGCTGCTTGATGGTGTTGAGGCGGCTGATGCGCCGGATGGTGATCCCCGGCGCGCTGTACAGTTCCCAGATATACGGGTGGTCGTTGTAACTCAGCAGGAACTTGCCGTCGATGGAAAACAGCATGTCCCGCAGCCGCAGGTGGTCTTCCGGCGTAAAGCCGCCCTTGCCGATGTTCTGGTAATAGCCCTCGGTTTCCCAATACGGCGGGTCGCAGTAGAAAAAACTCTCCGGGCGGTCGTAGTGCCGGATGAGCTTTGCGAAGTCCTGGTTTTCAATGACAGCGCCACCGAGCCGCCTGTGGGCGGCTGTGATGGGCGCGAAGTCCGAAAAGACGTCGTGCGGCTGGCTGGCGAAGCTCTTGAGGCCGCTCGCGTAGCTGTAGCGGATCAACAAAAAGAACATCGCGGCGCGCTCGACGTCGCTTTGCGGACTGTCCGGCGTCAGGTTTTTTCGTATCAGCTCAAAATCCTCGCGGGCGTTGAGGACGTAGCGCAGTTTCGCATTCAGGGCTTCGGGTTTTTCCCGCACGCAGCGGTACAGGTTCACCAGCAGGCTGTTGGCGTCGTTGAACACCTCGAAGCGTTCCGGCTGTTTGTGGAACAGGATCCAGCCCGCGCCGCCGAACACTTCGATATACCGCTCGTAGCGCAGCGGGAAGCTGGGTACGATGATGTCCCGCAGCGCCTTTTTTCCGCCGACCCAGGCCATAAAGCTATTGATGGCCTCCGCCCCCTTCCGCAAAGAGGGCGCGCGCTGTGAAAAGCCCCTTGCGCGCCGCGGCTATGCCCATGATGCGCCCCGTAAGCTGGCGGATGGTCGCGGTGAGTTCCTGCCGGGTAGCGGCGTAGTAGTACCCGCTGTCGTCGCTGCAGATGGGGTGCCCGGCGCGCCGCAGGGCGTTGACGGCGTCACGGAGCTGTTTTCCGGTGACGCCGAACCAGGCTTCCAGCGCGGGGCTTTTCGCGGCATTCTCCCTGCCGAGGTGACGCCGTTTCAGGCATTCCAATAGTTTTTCTTCCTCCACATCCGGCTCCTTCCTCCCGTTTCCGGGCATGAAAAAAGCCGCCTGTGGTGGCGGCGGTGCGGCCGTCTTGCACAGACGGCCATTCTCACAGTTTGTTTTTCTGTTGTTTACCGCATTTGCTGGCCCATGCCCTGACTCTGGATGGGTGCCTGGAACGCTTCGAGGTAGCTGTCCACGGTTTCTGCGATCATCTCGAAGTCCCGAGGGGTGGGCTTGTATGCGTACCACTCGGATTTTCCGCTGTACGTCCAGACATACGGAATGACCCCCTCACGGGAAACTGTGTAGCCGGGGACGGTCTTTTTGCCGAGAATGTCCGAGAAGCGGAACACCGTGCTGTCGATCTTGCCATCGGTCCGGTTGAGGACGGTGGCCTCGATCCCTTCGTATTGCTCATGGGTCCCCATCGTGACAAATTGCAGCTTCACGTTCGTGGAGTCGGTCAATCTGGCGATGCACACCCGCCCGGTGAAGCGGATGTCATCAAGGACCGCGCTGTCCTTGAACAGCTTGCGCAGTTCCTGCTCAAAAAAATTCATCTCATCACCTCATTTCCATGCCCATGGCGGGCGAATCTTCCTGCGATAGAACGGGGCCGCCGTCCTTGCGGGACAGCAGCCCGTAGCTGGTATCCTTGATGTTGTTGTGCGTCATCAGCGCCGCACCAAAGCCATACAGGTTCATGTAGCGGCTGAGTTCCACACCGCACTGGGACGAAAACGCGCTTAACGCCTCTCGTGCGTATTCTTCCGGGCCAAGGCATGCAGCATTTAATGTGTAATTCTCGATTTCATCCACCAGCCGCAAGGCGCTTTCAAGGCTCTCGCATTCAGTGGCTTCCAAGAGGGCTTTGTACACAAACAAACTGCCATCTTGCTCCATATAGCTGAGCTCGCGGGCAAAATGCCCCACGGACGAGATGCTCTGCGCCTCATCTATCCATTCCTTGGCGGCGGGGATCAGGCAGTCGGTGCAGCTATACCCGATTTCCTCCAAGGATGTTGCGCCCACACTATCCAATGTCCTGTCAATCTCATCGATGCGCGTTGGCGGCAGTGTCAGCTTGGCGGACAGAGGATTGCCAGCGCCGGTGTCATTGGGTGATCCCTTGGTGATCCGCAGCACGACCGGCCCGCTGCTGTCTGCAAGGCAGAACATTTTGCCGGGGGTATATTCGTTTTTGACTGTACCGTCGAACTCCACATCTCCACATAGCGGCCGGTGGCGGTAAATATGCCGCCTTCATTTTCACGGTGCTCTTTGCCCAGCATGGCGTAGATGTCGCTCACCGGCCGCCCTTCATCGCTCCGCTTTTTCACCGCGGCGGCGTCCTCATCATAGAGCATATTGTTTTCGTACAGGAACCGGCCGAGCTGGGTATCGTTTTTAATGCCGCCTGCCACATGGCAATTCTCCGTATTGAAGGTCAGGTTTATGAGGCGGGGAAGCGGGATGGATTTATTCTTCCCCCGTTTTGCTTCAATTCTCACCATCGCCTCAAAAATGTCCATATCCTCTTGAATGTAGTTCTCTATCCGCATTGCCAGCAGGTTGAGTTCAAGCAGCTTGGCGTTCTCAGGGAGATACGGAAGAAGCCAATCATATTTACATTCGATAATCCCATATGAGGTAATGCTCTGGCTGCCAGTGATCCGGGCTTTTTCCATCGCGTCACGATACGCCGCCTGGCTCGCCGGCAGATGCAATTCACCGTAACTTTTCTGTCCCTGGCTGTTTGTGTGCGAAAATTCCACCGATATTATGCTCACAGGCTCATGCCTCCTATTTGCTGTGCGCCCTTGCCGAACAGATTCACCCGCTCAAATAGCTTCTCTCGTGCGTCAGCACCCATACGCCTCATCTTCCTTTCATTTTATTCATTCCATCATTCTTTCCGGTTTGGTAAGTCAACACACTACCACAGCGCGCCGGAGATAGCTATACCAGCGCTTTCGCGGGCAGGGCGTACTGCCGGATCACCATGGCGGCGGCGATCAGTCTGAACAGGCTGTCGCTGACACGCTCGCGGTCACATAGAGCATCCAGCGTGAAGGGGAAGCGTCCGTGATACAGGGCTTCCGCCGCCTTGAGCAAAAGGCGGGCATCCTGACAGAGCCCGCTGGGGTCTATCCTGCTGAAATCTACCGCCCTGCCCAAGAGACCGCGTCGGGCTTTCTCCCACAGTTTCGGTTCCGAGGACAAAAGAAAAGCCGCCGCGGTGTTGGGAGCGGAGTCCCTGTGCATCGCGGCGGGCAAGGAGGACATTCTTGCTTTGTGGGCGCCACCCACAAACGAGCTGGTCATTCCAATCGGCAGCAGGCGGCGGATTCGGGCACTCAGTTCCTGTGTCACGATCTCCTTCGCAAAGTGTTCAGCCAATTGCCCGAACGTCCAGCACCCGGCTTCAAGCCGTTCCTCGAAGCAGATGCAATCTGTGGGCGTAAGGCAGGCATATCCCTGCTTTTCTGCTTTTTCACAGTATTTGCAGTTGCATTCATCTGCGGTGTAGCGGTACGATGATCGCTTCCCGCTGCATCGGGCCCTAAATTTCGGAAGCTGCATCATGAACGCCTCAATGGCGGCCAGCGGGGTTTGGGCCATAAAGTATCTTGTCATTCCCGGTTCCTTCCTGCGCACTAAACGCAAAAAATGCCGGGAGCTGACTTTTGCAAGTCATGCTTCCCGGCCCTTGTTATATTCGATTAGTTTTGTTTGCTGGGGTTCAAGAAGCACTTCGTGCATGGTTGTTGCTTCAAACATGAAAAAAACGGGCTTTTTGAATCTATCTCAAAAAACCCGCTCGAGGCGCTTGTACACTGGCTTTGCAGCCACTTTATACAAATTCACCTCTGATTTTGGTGCGGGCAACAGGGATCGAACCTGCACGCCTTGCGGCACAAGATCCTAAATCTTGCGCGTCTGCCAATTCCGCCATGCCCGCATTTCGCTACGACTTAGATTATATGGGAAAAACCCCAATCGCGCAATGCCCCCATGCCCCAATATCTCTAAATGACCTGCGAACCAAATATTTACCGCGATCTTCCCGTGTGTTCCCCCGTGCTCCCGCGAGTCCCGCTTGCGGTTTGACTCGAAGCCTGCCGAACTGCTATGATATGGGGTAGATGCTGGACAGATAATGACAAACTGTAAACGCTACAAGGAAGGCGGCTTGCCTCCCGCCAGGCAGGCGGGCGCCGCTGATGAGGGGGCATGATATGCGCAGCCGCGCCCTGCTTCTTATGATAATCCAGTGGCTGGCCGCCCTGCTGGCGGCCGGGGCCGCCCTGTGGCTGGGCGGGCTTGCGCCGGGGTTGCCGGCGCCCGCTTTCAGCGGCGCGCTGCCCTGTGTGGCGGCGGGGACGCTGTTTGTGCTGTGGCTGGCGCTGGCCGGGCGCGGTGGCGCGCTGGACTCCCGCCGCTTTTGGGCCGCCGCCGGCAAGGCACTGCTGGCCGCCGGGTTGTACGCCGTCATCCTCGGCGTGCGGCTGCCGCCGCTGGCCTACCCGGTGAAGTATCTGGGCTGCGCGGCGCTGTTTTTTTTAGCGGCGCTGCTGCTGGCGCAGGCCCGGCCCAAGGCGCTGGGGGCGCTGGCCCTCTCGGCGGTGCTGGCGCTGGCCCTTATTCAGCCCCTGCGGGTGCAGCCCCGGCAAAATTCCCCCAGCGGCAATGTGGCCGCCAGCCTGAGCGCCGCCCAGGACGCCGAGGCCCCGCCCAGCGGCCCGCTGGTGGTGGCCGAGGTGCAGGCCTATGAAAGCGCCTTGCCTGCGGCGCAGCTTTCCCTGGCCGGTTTCCGCCGCGCGCCCGGCGGCTGGCAGGCCGACGAAAGCGGCGCCGTAATACGCTACACCGCCGGCGCGCAGTGGTACACCCACGTGGTGTTCGCCTCGGCGCCAAAGGGCTGGCAGGTAGAGCTTTCTTCCGGCAACTGGGGCATACGGCACGCCTTCACCGGCGAGGAGGCCATGCCCTACACCCTTAGCTGGTACACCGAGCCCGCCACAAGCTGGCCCCTCACGCTGCTGGCAATTGTGCCCACGGGGCTTTTGCTGGGCTTCGGCCTTGTGTTTTTGGGCGAGATACGCGCCTATGGCTTTAGGCGCGGCGCGGCAAAGGGCGGCAAAAAGGGCTGGCAGGCCCGCCTGTTTCCCTTGCTGGTGGCCGCCCTGCCGCCGCTTGTGTTCATGTTTTACTTCTATTACCAAAACTTCGATTACCTCGCCTACCTGCAAGTGCTGGCGGCGGGGCTGGCGCTGGCCGCGCTGGGCGCGGGGGCCTTTTTACTGCTGGCCCGCCTGCTGAAAAGCCGGGGCGCGGCCGCGCTGTGCCTGGGGTTTTGGTGGCTGATTTTCTTCACCTTCGGCAGCCTTTACACCGGCCTTGAAGCCCTATGCCTCGGCCTGCGGACGGAGACCTTCTGCGCCCTGCTGTTTTTGGCGGCCCTTGTGCTGTGGGCAGGGCTTTCGGCGCTCGGGCGGCGCATCCCCAGCCCGCAGCCCTACGCCGCGGCCTCGGTGATGCTGGGCGCGATGCTGATTTTCAACCTCGTGCCGGTCACTTGGTATCAGATAACGTCGCCGAAATACAGCCCGGACAATTACCTCACCGATTTCGCGGTGGACACCGCCGCGCCCAGCCCGAACGTGTACTGGTTCCACGTGGACGGTATGCTGAGCTTTGCCGGGGTGGAGGCGCTGTTTGAAGACAGCCAGGACGATTTCGCCGCCGCGCTGGAACAGCGGGGCTTTGTGCTGAACCGAAACGCCTGGTTCGAGAGCGGGCACACCACCGCCGTGGCCGTGCTGGAGCTGATGTCCCCCTCCTTCTACGAGGCCGAAATTCTGCCCATGATTGATTTCGGCAAAATGGGAGAGGCCGCCGCCTACGACGAAGTGGTGGCCGAATTGCGCAACCCGGCGCTGAAAAGCCAGCTGAACATGGCCCAGGTGAACAACGAGACCCTGGCGGCCTTTCGCCAAAAGGGCTACGCCACCGCCGCCGTCACCTACTCCGACCTCACGGTGTACAAAACCGTGGACACCTTCTATTCCATGGCCGACGCGGACCTTGCCACCCCGGTGATGACGCCGAAAAGCGACACGCCGGGCAAGGCCTTCCTCGCGGGTATCGACCGCGCCAATCTTGTGAACATCCTCACCTCGGCCACGCTGCTGCGCCTGGCCAAGCCCGCCCTTGAGGCTATGGTACAGCGCATGAACAGCGGCACCTACAGCTACGGTGCGCTGGGCTACCCCGCCGGGGCGGCGCGGGCCGTTATCGGCGAGGGCTACGAGGAGGCGGGCGAGGTGATGGTGCGCGCGCTGGGCGAGATGCTGCAAGGCCCCGCGCCGCGCTTTGCCGTGATACACGACGTGCAGGCCCACACCCCCTACCGCTACGATGAAAACGGCGAGCGCATAGAGGGCCAAAGCGGCGCCGACTTTGATAATTACTACGCCCAGCACCGCTATGCCCGCGAGGTGCTGGTGCGTATGCTGGACATGATATTGGAACAGGACCCCGAGGCGGTGATAGTGCTGCAGGCCGACCACGGCCTGCACGGCACCACCAAGGCCCAGCTTGCCGAGGGCGGCGTCACCGCGCTGGGCGAGGTGCAGCTGGCCTGGAACGGCACCCTGAGCGCGGTGCGCATCCCGGCGGCCTACGGCGGCCTTGACGCCCCGCTGGACCCGCTGAACATCAGCCGGGAGCTTGTGAACCGCTATGTGGGCGAAAACTACCGCCTGCTGCCGCCAGAGCAGCCGAATAGCCGATTGTAAATATCCCGTATATGTGGTATATTGTGCGCGAAAGATACGCGCGCGTGCGCAAAGGGAGACACTCCGCCGGAAAGCGAGGGGGGGATTGCCGCGATACTAAGAAAAATTCTGGCAACGGGGTTTGCCGCGATGGCCATCCAGTTGTTCATCATACATATGCTGGGCGTTTTTACAGGCAACCACAGCATCGATTACCCGCTTTGCCAAACTCTCATCATCGCATTCGCTTGCCTTACGTTAAATCCATTGGCCGCGGCGCCTTACCTCTTGGCCTTCAATGCCGGGCGCAGCGGGGTGGCAATACCTCACTGGGCCTTGCTTACCTTTCTGCTGCTTATGATGTGCATCGAGCGTTCCGGCAAAACCAAAACAAAAGAGCTTATCCTCAAATGAGAGCGGAGGGTGCATGGCGAATTTCTTTGAACGCTTCGGCGGGCGGCGGGTGGCTTTCATCGGGGCCGGGGTGTCCCACCGGGAGCTTATTCCCCTGTTTGCCGCAGGCGGCGCGGCGGTCACCCTGTGCGACGCGCGCGAGGCCGGCGCCTTCGACGCCGCCTGGCTGGCCGGGCTGCAAGAGGCCGGCGTGGCGCTGCGCCTGGGGCCGGGCTATATGGACGGCTTCGCCGGGCAGGACATGATTTTGCGCACGCCGGGCTTCGAGTTCTTCACCTCCGAATTGCAGGCAGCCGGGGCCGCGGGCGCGCGCCTTACCAGCGAGATGGAGCTTTTCTTCGAGTTCTGCCCCTGCCCCATCACCGGCATCACCGGCAGCGACGGCAAAACCACCACGTCCTCCCTCATTGCCGCCATGCTGCGGCAAGCGGGCTTCACTGTCCACCTCGGGGGCAACATCGGCCGCCCGCTCTTACCCATTATCGGGAGCATCGCCCCGGCAGATGTCGCCGTGGTGGAGCTTTCCAGCTTCCAGCTCATCTCCATGCGGCAAAGCCCGCACACGGCCGTGGTGACGAACGTGACCCCCAACCACCTCGACCATCACCGGGACATGGAGGAGTACGTGGGAGCCAAACGCAACATTCTGGCCTGGCAGCGCACGGGCGATTTGGCCGTGCTGGGGCTGGAAAACGACATTACGCGCGGCATGCAAAGCGACGTGAAGGGCCGCCTGCGCTGGTTCAGCCGGTTGCGCGCGGTGGAAGACGGCGCCTTTTTGCGCGAGGCTGACGACTGCCTCTGCCTGGCCGAGGGCGGCGCGGCGCGGTGTGTGCTGCCGCGAAGCGAAGTGGCCCTGCGCGGCCTGCATAACGTAGAAAACCTGCTGGCCGCCATGGCGGCCCTCGCGGATAGCGTGCCGCCCGAAGCCATGGCCGCCGTGGCCCGCGATTTCAAAGGCGTGGAGCACCGCATCGAACCCGTGCGCACACTTTTTGGGGTGCAGTGGTTCAACGATTCCATCGCCACCAGCCCGGCAAGGGTGATGGCGGGGCTGGCCTCTTTTGGGCAGAAAATCATCCTCATCGCCGGAGGTTACGACAAAAACCTCTGTTACCAGCCGCTGGCTCCAAAGCTGCTTGAAAGCGTCCGGCTGCTCATTCTCACCGGGCAAACCGCCGGCAAAATAGAGGCCGCCGTGCGGGCGCAGCCGGGCTTTGCGACCTCGGGCCTGCGCGTGCTGCGCGCGGCAGACCTCGCCGAAGCCGTGCGCCTTGCCCACGCCGAGGCAAAGCAAGGGGACATCGTGAGCCTCTCGCCGGCCTCCGCCGCCTTCGACGCCTACGCCAACTTCGAGGAACGGGGCCGCCACTTCAAGGCTCTGGTGAACGCCCTGTGATTCGCGTGGCGGAGGCGGGGGACGCGGCGGCCGTGCTGGGCGCGGCAAGCGCCAGCCCCGGCCTTGGCCCGAAGCTGTGGGTAGACTGGACGCTTTCCCGCCAAAACCCGGCCTTGCCTTACCGCTTTTATATTGCCGGCGGCGCCGTGCTGGAACATACAGGCAACAGCCTGACGGTACTTGGCCGCCCTAGTGATGAAGAAGAACTGCTTTCATTCGTGGATTTTATGGGAATTCAGAAGGCGCTCTGCAACGCATGGGCGCCGCCGGGCTGGCAGCCGGACCCGCTGCTGCTGATGCTGCGCGAGGCCGCGCCGGGCGAAGAAGCCATGCCCGAAGAAGCTTTAGACGGGCTGGACGAAGCCCCGGCCCCCGGCGAGGTGCTGGAATTGCTGGACAGCCGCGAGCCCCTGCCCCCAGCCCGCCGGGAAGCCCTGTACGCCGACCTCTGCGTGCGCCTCAGCCGCGGCCTCGCGGCGCTTTGGGGCATTCGCGGGGCAAACGGCGCGCTGCTCAGCACCGCCGGGGCTTACTGCATCACGCCCGGCGAGATATATATTTCCGGGGTGGAAACCCGCCCGGGCGCGGAGGGCCGGGGCCTCGCCTCGGCGCTGATTCGGCGGCTTTGCAGGCGCTACGCGCCCCGGCGCGCCGGGCTTTTGTGCTGGCCGGCCCTCGCGCCCTACTACGAAAAACTCGGCTTCGCCCAAGGCCCCTCGCCCAAGGCGGCCACAAGGCCGGCGCCGGCAGAGGAGATACCATGACCCAGCTTTTGCGAGAGCTTTACGGAATAAACCCGGCCATGCTGGAGCGCGACGCCGCCGCCATGGCGGCCATAGGCCCGCAGTTTGACAAAATCAAGGCCATTCGGGACGAAAACCAATTGCGTATGCTGCGGGCCTTCACGCAGGGCCGGGTGGCGGCCAGCCACCTTGCGGGCAGCAGCGGCTATGGCTATGGCGACGCCGGGAGGGACAAGCTGGAAGCCGTGTTCGCCGCACTGGTGGGGGCCGAGGCGGCGCTGCTGCGCCACCACTTTGCCAGCGGCACCCACACCCTGGCGGTGGCGCTGTTCGGCCTTTTGCGGCCGGGGCACACCCTGCTGTGCGCCAGCGGCACGCCCTACGACACCCTCCACGGCGTCATCGGCCTGAAAAAAGCCGAGGGCAGCCTTGAGGACTTCGGCGTGCGCTACCGCCAGCTTGAGCTTGAAGAGGACGGCGGGCCGAACCTCGCCGCCATTGGCAAAGAGGCCCCCGGCGCGCAGATGCTGTATTTGCAGCGCAGCCGAGGCTACGCCGCCCGGCCCGCGCTGAGCCTTGCGCAAATAGAAGCCGCCGCGCGCGCGGCCAAGGCCGCGAACCCCGATATCATCGTGATGGTGGACAACTGCTACGGCGAGTTTGTGGAGGCGGCGGAGCCCGCGGCCCGAGGGGCCGACCTCATGGCCGGTTCTCTCATCAAAAACCCCGGCGGCGGCATCGCGCCCACCGGGGGTTACATCGCGGGCAAGGCCCGGCTGGTGGAAGCCTGCGCCCAGCGCCTGACAGCGCCCGGCGTGGGCAGCGAAATTGGCTGCACGCCGGGGGATATTTTGCGCCAGCTGTGGCTGGGGCTTTACTTTGCCCCCGGCGTCACCGCCGAGGCCATGAAAACCGCCGCCTACGCAGCCGCCCTGTTCGGCGCGCTGGGCTGCCCCGTAAGCCCCGCGCCGGGCGGGGAGAGGGGAGACATCATCACCGCCGTCACGCTGGGCAGCGCCGAAAAGCTGCGCGCCCTGTGCGCGGCCATTCAGGCCCACAGCCCGGTAGACAGCCACCTTTCCCCCGAGCCCTGGCCCATGCCCGGCTACGACTGCGAGGTGATTATGGCGGCGGGGGCCTTCACCGGCGGCAGCAGCATAGAGCTTTCCTGCGACGCGCCCATGCGCGCGCCCTACACCGCCTATATGCAGGGCGGGCTGAATTTCGCGGCCAGCCGGGCGGCCATTCTGGCGGCGGCGCAGGCTTGTTTCGGTTAGGCAAAAAACCCCAGAACCGTTTCGGCCACGAGGGCGGCGTCGTCCATGGAGAGGTCGCAATAAAGCGGCAGGCGCAACAGGCGCAGGCTCTCCCGCGTGGTGTATGCGTCCTGGCCGAAGAAGCGCCCGAAGCGCAGGCCCGCCGGGGCCGAGTGCAGCGGCACGTAATGGCTCACCGCCAGAATGCCGGCCTCTCTCAGCCGGGCCGCGAGGGCGCCGCGCTCGGCCTCGTCCTTTAATTTCAGGTAGAACATATGCGCGTTGTGCGTGCAGTGCGGCGGCACCACGGGCTGCTCGGCCGCGCCGCGCCGGGCCAGAGGTTCCAGCATCTCGCGGTAAAGCCCCCACAGGGCCAGGCGCTTTTCGTTGATGGCCTCGGCCCGCTCAAGCTGCGCCCAAAGGTAGGCGCTGCACAATTCGCTGGGCAAATAGCTGGAACCCCAGCCCCGCCAGGTGTACTTGTCCACCTCGCCGCGCATGAAGCGGCTGCGGTCGGTGCCTTTTTCCCAGATAATCTCGGCCTCGGCGGCGCGGGAGGCGTCCCGCAGCAGCAAGGCCCCGCCCTCGCCCATGGAGTAGTTCTTGGTTTCGTGGAAGCTGTAGCAGCCAAAGTCGCCCAGTGTGCCCAGCGCCCGGCCTTTATAGCAAGACATCATGCCCTGCGCGGCGTCCTCCACCACTATTAGGTTGTGGCGGCGGGCAATATCCAGCACGGCGTCCATCTCGGTGGCCACGCCCGCGTAATGCACAGGCGCGATTGCCTTGGTGCGCGGCGTGATGGCCGCCTCGATGAGGGCCTCGTCCATGTTCATGGTGTCCGGGCGGATATCGATAAAAACGATGCGCGCGCCCAGCCCCGCAAAGGCGTTGGCCGTGGAGGAGAAGGTGAAGGAGGGCATAATCACCTCGTCCCCCGCCTCAAGGCCGCACAGGCGGGCCGCCATGTCCAGCGCGTGGGAGCCCGAGGTGGTGAGCAGCGCGTGCCCCGCACCGAAGCGTTGCTCAAGGAAACGGGCGCAGCGCACGCCAAAAGGGCCGTCCCCGCTCAGCTTGCGCCCGGCGACGGCCTGCTTGATGTATTCCTCCGCCCCCTCGGCACAGGGCGGCATATTGAAGGGTATCTTAATTATCGTCTATCACCTCAGGTCGGCGGATAAATCGTTAAACCACTTCACCGCCGCGATGTAGGCTTCGTTGATGACGCGGTCTGGCAGGCTGTTCTTTCGGGCAAAGTCGCTCACCTCGTCCCAGTTGGCATACTCGTAGCTGGTGTAAAAATCCAGCAAATCGGAGTAAAGGCCCGTGGTGGTGAGCAGGGAGTTGCGGATGTCTTCGGCCACGGGAATCTCTTTCAGCAACTCTTCGCGGCTTTTTTCAAGCGCGATGTGCAAAAGGGAGAACATGCCGGTGAGGAAGACCTGCGAAGCTTTTTTGGGGGGCTTGAAATACGGGGCCAAAAGTTCGCCGAACTGCGCGCGAATAAGGGAGATGCGCACCAGTTCCAGCGGCTTGTCGGCCGCGACGCCCCGCATGGCCAGCAGCGCAATCCACTTTTTCAGGTGCTCTTCGCCCAGGTAGGCCACGCCCATGTCGATGGAGGAAATCTTGTTGCGCAGGCCCACGGCGGCGGAGTTGAGCAGCCGCAGCAGTTTGTAGCTCAGGGCCACGTCGGAGGAAATCACTTGGCTTATCTCTTGGAAATTCACGTATTCATCGGTGCTGGTAAGCTTGAGAAGGCGCAGGTAATTCACCTTCATGGGGTCGATGTCCTTGGTTTTGGTCAGCACCACGGGCTCTTCAAAGAAATAGCCCTGGAACAGGAGAAAACCCATATCCCGCGATTTCTCGAACGCGGCGGCGGTATCCACCCCGGTGGCGATAAACTTCTTGCCCGGGTTCGCCGTGATGAACTTTTTCTGGAGGGAGCCGCCCATTTCAGGGGCGAACTTGATAAAATCGGCCATCTTCACCAGTTCCGGCACGGCGCTTTGCACCGAAAGGCCGCTCAATGCCAGGGTGTAGCCCGAGGCCTTGAGCTCGCGAAATTTTTCCATCTGCCGCTGGCCCACCGGCGCGTCCAGGCGTATCTGAATGACGAACTTATCCCTCGGCAGGTGATTCAGCACCGTTTTGCTGAGAAGCTGGTTCGTAAAGGCGATGAAGTATTTGGCGTCGTTGTCCATGTCGCCCAGGTTCAGCGCGTCCAAGGTTCGGTCGAACTCGGCCAGGTTCATGGCGTTTTCGTCGGTGTCGGCGTTGCCGCGGTCCACCAGTTCATAGCCGTAGCTGCGGCCGTGCTGGGTGAGGATGGGCTGGATGTTGATGAAAAGGTCTTTGAATTTTTTGGCGGTGTCGTATTGGTCTTCGAAGAAAACAAGGCAGTTGCGGCCGTTTTCCTTGGCCTTGTACAGCGCGATGTCGGCCTTGCGCAGCAACTCGGAGTAGGAATTGCCGTGCAGGGGGAAGAAGGCCGCCCCCATGCTGATGGTGCAGGAGGCCTCGATGTTGGGCATGGTGTAGGACATAAAGGCCCCGCCCAGCAGCTTTTCGTAGTGGGCGCGGCACTCCTCCTCGTCGCCGTGGCGGCCCGCCGGCTCGGTATACAGCAGCACGAACTCGTCGCCCCCAAGGCGGTACAGGTGGCCCGCGAAGGCCAAGCTGCCCGAGAGGTGCTCGGTGAGGCGGCGCAGCATGATATCGCCCGTGTTGTGGCCGTAGGTATCGTTCACGCCCTTGAAGTTATCCAAATCAAATATGGCGATAAGCCCGCCCGTGCGGCCCTCGGCTATGCCGTGGGCGGCCTCCTCGAAGTCCTCTTTCAGGCGCTGGCGGTTGGGCACGCCGGTAAGGGCGTCGCGATAGGCCAGGTTGTACAGTTTATCCCGCGTCTCCTGCTGGGCGCTCACGTCCCGCAGGCTCAGCATCACGGCGGCGCGCTCGTCTACCCATTGCAGCTTGCTGCCGAACACCTCAAAGCTTTGCCCGCCCTGGGTTTTGACGATTCCCGGGTTGCTTTTGCGAAAAGCCGGGTCGCCGGAGTTCGGGCAATAGTCGCAAAGATCCGGGAAAAGCTGGGAGTAGCCGCGCTTGCAGTTGAACTGCGAAAGGTCGGTGCCGGCCAGGCGCGCCTTGGCGCTCTTGTTCATGTAAATGGTTTCGCAGTCTTTCCCGCGCGTCACAATAAGGTCGGTGTCCATCACGTCCAAAATACCGGCCACCGCTTCTTCCAGTTGGCTTTTCGCCTTTTTGTTTAACATCCCCTGTGTCCCCGCCTTGCTTTTAGTGCTGTTTGTTCATCTTTCCCCAAAATCATCATACCATTTCCAGCTTTCGCACGTCAATCATGCTTTTTCGCCGGCTTGGGCCTCGGCCTGGGCCTTTATCCGCCCTATAACCGCCTGCGCCTGCCGCGCGGCGCGCGCCACGTCGATGCTGGCAAAGCGGCCTTCTTCGTACAGCACCCTGCCGTCTACCATGGTAAGGCGCACGTTGGCCTTGCTGCCCGCGTACACCACGTTGGCCAAAGGGGCGTTCACCGGCTGCATATTGGGGGCCTTCATGTCCAGCACCACAAGGTCGGCCCGCTTGCCCGGGGCCAGGCAGTCGCAGTGCGCAAGGCCCATCACCCGCGCGCCCGTTACGCAGGCCATGCGCAGCACCTGCCGCGCGGGCAGGGCGGCGGCGTCTTGCCGGGCCAGCTTTTGCAGGCCGGCGGCCAGGCGCATCTCCCAGAAAAAATCGAGGCTGTTGTTGCTGGCGGGGCCGTCGGTGCCAAGGGCCACGGGGATGCCCGCAGCCAGCAGTTCGGTCAGCGGGGCTATGCCGCTGGCCAGCTTCGCGTTGCTGCCGGGGCAGCTTATCGCCGCCATGCCCCGCGCTTTCATCAGGGCGATACTGAGGTGCACGCAGTGGTAGGCTCCGCCGCCGGGGCGCAAAAGGCCAAAGGCGTCCATGCGGGCGGTGGGGCTTTTGCCGCAGCGCGCGAGGCACTCGTCCACCTCGCGGCGGCTCTCGCTGGAATGGAAGAAAACCGGCAGGTTTCGGCGGGCCAGCATTTTGCCGATGGCGGCCAGCAGCTCGTCGCAGGCGGTGTACTCGGCGTGGCAGCTTATCTGGCCGGAGATAAGCGGGTGTACGCTGTTAAACCAGTCATAGTCGGCCTCCATCTCCTCCACGCTGCCGATAAAGTCGTGCAGCACGCCGCACAGCACACTGCGGAAGCCCGCGTCTATGGCGGCGCGGGCGCTTTCGCGCGGGAACAGATACATGTCCATGTTGGCGGTGATGCCGCCGGAGAGATACTCCGCGATGGCCAGTTGGGTGAGGGGGTAGATATCCTCCGCCCGCAGCAGGGCCTCCATGGGGAACACCTGCTTGTGCAGCCAGTCTAGCAAGGGCAAGTCGTCGGCATAGCTGCGCAAAAAGGTCATGGCGCTGTGGGTGTGGGCGTTCTTAAAGCCCGGCAGCACAAGGTCGCCGTCGAGGTCTATTTCCCGCTCGAATGCGCCTTCCGGGCGCCTTGGCGGGCCGGCGTATTCCACGGCGCCGCCGCTTACCCACAGTTCCCCGTGAAAGGCTTCGGCGGCCTCGCTCTCCATGGTGCAAACCAGGCCGTTGTGCAGGCGTGTGCGCATGGCGTTTCTCCTTGTTTGTTCGCGCAAGAAAGATTCTTCACTGCGTTCAGAATGACAACGTGGCGGCAATCTCGCTATTCCGCCAGCCCCGGCACGGCGGCCAGAATAAGCCGGCGGAAACTGGGGCCCACGCGGGCGGCCGTCTCGGTCACTTCCTCGGCGCTGAGGGGCTGGGGCGAAATACCGGCGGCCAGGTTCGAGATGCAGGACAGCGCCGCCACCCGCGCGCCCATGTGCTGCGCGGCAATGGCCTCCACGGCGGTGCTCATGCCCACGGCGTCGGCCCCAAGGGCCTTGTACATGGTTATCTCCTCAGGTGTTTCGAACTGCGGCCCGGCGGTTTGCAGGTAAACGCCCTCGCGCAAGGCAAGGCCCTCGGCCTTTGCGGCGCGGCGAAAAACGGCCCGCAGGCCGGGGTGGTACACCTCGCTCATGTCCGGGAAGCGGGGGCCCAGCGCAGGCTCGTTCGGCCCGCGCAGGGGCGAGGGCACAAAGCTTGCGATGTGGCCCGAAAGCAGCATGAGGTCCCCCGCGGCAAAGGCGGGGTTGATGCCCCCGGCGGCGTTGGTCAGCAGCAGGGTGCCGGCCCCAAGGCTTAGCATCAGGCGCACCGGCAGCACCACGTCGGCCATGTCGTAGCCCTCGTAGTAGTGCACGCGGCCCTGCATCAGCACCACCGGCACACCGGCCAGCCGCCCGAACAAAAAGCGCCCGGCGTGCCCCGGCGCGGTGGACACCGGGAAACCCTCAATGTCGGCATAGGGCAGTTCGGCCACCGGTTCCACCATGTCGGCAAAATCGCCCAGGCCGCTGCCAAGCACCACGGCCAGCTTTGGCTCAAAGTTAGTGGCGCGGCGCAGCGCCGCCCGGCATTTTTCCAGTTTCTCAAACGCTGTCATCCCCGGCGCCTCCTTGGGCAACTGCTAAATTGAATATCATTCTGAGCGAAGCGAAGAATCTTTGCGCCTGATAGTTTGCTTTTATCCAAAGGAAAGATACTTCGCTTGGCTCAATGTTTTAAAGGCAAACACTCAGCCTTTCACGGTGGCCCGCAGGCCCTCGGCAAAGGGCGGGCGCACAATGCCCTTCTCGGTGATGATGGCCGTGATGAGCGAGGCCGGCGTCACATCAAAGGCCGGGTTAAAGGCCTTCACGCCCTCGGGGGCCATGGGCTTTTCGTACCACATTTCCTTTATCTCCTCGGGGCGGCGCAGCTCGATGGGGATATCCTCGCCCGAGGGACAGTCGAGGTCTACCGTGGAGCTGGGGCCAAGCACATAAAAGGGGATGCCGAAGTGCTTGGCCGCGATGGCCAGGGGCATGGTGCCTATTTTGTTGGCGGCGTCTCCGTTGGCGGCCACGCAGTCGCAGCCCACCAGCACGGCGTCCACCCAGCCCTTCTTCATCACGCTGGCAGCCATGGAGTCGGTGATGAGCGTGACGTCCACCCCGGCCTGATTGAGTTCCCAACTGGTGAGGCGCGCGCCCTGCAAAAGAGGGCGGGTTTCGTCGGAAAACACCTTGAAGCCGTAGCCCTGCGCCTGCCCAAGGTAGATGGGCCCCAGCGCCGTGCCGATGCCGGCGGTGGCAAGCGCCCCGGCGTTGCAGTGGGTAAGCAGCCCCATGCCGGGCTTTAAGAGAGACAGGCCGTTTTTGCCAATGGCCAGGCACATGGCCTCGTCCTCGTCGCGGATGGCCTCGGCCTCCCGCCGCAGGGCGGCCTTGGCCCCGGCCACGTCGCATTGGCCGTCCAGAACTTTTTCCATGCGCTCAAGCGCCCAAAACAGGTTCACCGCCGTGGGGCGAGACGAGGCGAGGTAGTCCTTCGCCCGGGCAAAATCCTCGCGGAAGGCGGGCATATCGGGCGCGGGGCTGTGCTTCACGGCCAGGTACACCGCAAAGCCCGCCGCCACGCCAATGGCCGGCGCCCCGCGCACGCGCAGGCTGGCGATGGCCTCGTGGCAGGCCTCGGGGCTGGCCAGGCGCAAAGTTTTTCTCTCCCCCGGCAGCAGGGTTTGGTCCAGTATCACGAGGGCCTCCCCGGCCTCGTCCAGCGCCACCGCTACAATATCGTTCAGTCGTTCCATTCAGGGCCCTCCCGGTTTGTGCCGATGTTTAATATATACTTTGGTAAGCAATGACAATAAATCATCACTTATGTAGAACGGATTTCAAAGCGCCTTATCAGTATAGCATTTTTGGTTGCCCGGTGCCAGCGTGGCCATTCGCTCTTGACAGATGAATTCATGTAAAGTATGATTAGTATAACAAATCATACTTATACTACAAATCGGGCTAAAACACACCCCTATCAATACAAATATCAGGATATGGAGGACGGCACTATGAACTTTCCCAAAGGCAAGGGCGCCTGGATGGCCACCGTGGGCGAGAAGGGACAAATTGTCATACCCAAGGGCGCGCGGGAGATGTTCGGCATCCACCCGGGAGACAGCGTGCTTCTGCTGGGAGACATAAAGCGCGGCCTGGCCCTGCTCGCCGGAGACAGGGTGAGCAAGGTTGCCGAGCAAATTTTCGGCGCGGCCGAAGACGATGAAGAAGGGGGCAGCGACGAGGGGGGACGGCCATGACAGCCATTGAAACATCGAGGCTGACGAAATGTTATAAAGGCGCCGCCGCTGTGAGCGGGCTGGAGCTTAGCGTGCGGCAGGGCGAACTTTACGCCTTGCTGGGCGTGAACGGCGCGGGCAAAACCACCACCATCAAAATGTTGTGCTGCCTGGCTGCGCCTTCCTCGGGCAGCGCCACCGTGTTGGGGGATGGCATCACCCAAAGCCCCGGCGCGGTGAAGGCAAAAATAAACGTCTCCCCGCAGGAGACGGCTGTGGCCCCGGGCCTTTCGGTGCGGGAGAACCTTGAACTGATGGCGCGGCTGTACGGCGCGCCCAAGGCCGAGGCACGCCGCCGCGCCGCCGAAATGCTGAAGAGCCTTTCCCTTGCCGAAGTGGCCGGGCAGCGCGCCAAGACCCTTTCCGGTGGTATGCAGCGCCGCCTGTCCATCGCCATGGCCCTCATCACCCGGCCCAAGGTGCTGTTTCTGGACGAGCCTACCCTGGGCCTCGACGTGCTGGCCCGGCGGGAGCTGTGGGCCGTCATCCGCGCGCTGAAGGGCAAGGTGACCATCATCCTCACCACCCATTATATGGAGGAAGCCGAGGCCCTGGCCGACCGCATTGGCGTGATGGCGAAGGGCCGGCTGGCGGCCCAGGGCAGCGCCGCCCAGCTGATGACCCAAAGCGGGGCCTCCAATTTCGAGGACGCCTTCATTGCGCTGGCCACACAGGAAGGGGGCGCCGCCGTATGAAAACCCTGGCTTTCGCCCGGCGCAACGCGCAGGAAATGCTGCGAGACAAGCTCAACCTCGCTTTTGGCATCGGCTTCCCGCTGGTGCTGCTGGGGCTGCTGTCGGCCATCCAGGCCAGAATACCGGTGCCCATGTTCACCATCGAGCGGCTTGCCCCCGGCATTGCCGTGTTCGGGCTCAGCTTCGTTTCACTGTTCTCCGGCATGCTCATCGCGAGGGACCGGGGCACGTCCTTCCTCATGCGCCTCTTTGCCGCGCCTCTCGCCTCCGGCAACTTTATTCTGGGCTATACCCTGCCCCTTCTGCCTCTGGCGCTGGGGCAAAGCTTCATTTGCTACCTGGCCGCCCTGCTGCTGGGGCTGCCCTTCACGGCGCGGCTGCTACCGGCCATTCTGCTGGCGGTGCCGGCGGCGCTGCTTTTCATCGGCATTGGCCTGTTGTGCGGCAGCCTTTTTACCGATAGGCAGGTGGGCGGCCTGTGCGGCGCGCTGCTGACAAATCTTTCGGCCTGGCTCAGCGGCACCTGGTTCGATTTTGAGCTGGTGGGCGGCTGGTTTGCCGGTATTGCAAGGGCGCTGCCCTTTTCCCACGCCGTGGACGCCGGGCGCGCCGCCCTGGCCGGAGACTGGGCGGCCATCGGGCCGCACCTGGCCTGGGTGTGCGCCTGGGCCGCCGCCGTGTGCCTCGCCGCCGTGCTGGTGTTCCGCCGGAAGATGAAGGCGGAGTAGGGTGCGAAGTTGACCCTACAGCCCCGTCCGCGAACCCGCAAGCATCCCCAGCCAATGCGCGTACATGCGGGCGGCCAGCATCAGGTCGCCGAGGCTGGCGTTTTCGTCCTCCCTGTGGGCCGCGCTGCCTCTGCCCGGCATGGCCGCCCCCCAGGAAACAAAGTTTGGCATGCCCTTGGCATAGGTAGTGCCGCGCGTTGCCTTGAAGCCGCCCGCAAGGCCGTACTCCCGCTGTACCTCGTCCATCAGGCGGAAGGGGGGCAGGCTTGGGCTTGTGTACATCGGCTCCATCCAGTCGCGTATCTCAAAGGTATAGTGGTATTCTTCGGCATAGCGGGCAAAGGCTCGCTCGATATCCTGCCTTGTGCCGCCGTATTTTGGGCGGATGTTGACATTGAGCGCCGCGCCGCCAGCCTCGCGCCACAGCACGGTGGGGGCGGCGGTGCTTTTTCCCACGTTCTCGCCCCGGTATTCCTCGCCGCCGTCGTCGATGCCCAGCGCCGCCGGGGGGCTGCCCGGCCCGCCGAAGAAGCGGGAAATGAAGCGGGCAAAGCGGAAAGCGCGCAACTCGGGCGCGCTTTTGCACATTTTGATGATGGCGTTGTCGGCTTGCTCGGGCAGGGCGCTGTGGGCCGCCACGCCCTGCCAGGCCGCCGCGCGCCCGCCGCGCAGGCGCAGCACGGCCAGCGAGGGGATGGCGTTCGGGCTGTGCCCGGCGGCCAGCTCTTCTGCGGCCTCCCAGCCGTCCTCGGCAAAGCGCAGCACCACGTCGCAGTAGCCGTTTTCAACGTTGCAGATGGGAAAGGCGGCGTCGGGCGAAAAGCCGTAGGCCGGGGTCTCAAATTCCTGCCGGTAGTGGGCAATGTCGGTCCACTTGCCCTCCTCGCGGCTACCGACGATGAGGCGCAGGCGTTTTTCCAGCGGCAGGCCCGTAAGTTGCAGCGCGCGCAAGGCGTACAGGGCGGCCACCAAGGGGCCTTTGTCGTCCTCGGCGCCGCGCCCGTACAGCCGCCCCCCGCGCACAAGCGCCTTGAAGGGCGGCGCGCTCCACTTGGCCATATTGCCGGGGTCCACCACGTCCACATGGGCCAGAATGCCAACCAGCTCCCCGCCCCGGCCTATTTCGGCAAAGCCGGCGTCGCCAAAGGCGGTTTTGCCGGTGCGCATGCCGAACTGCCCGGCCCGGCCCAGCACAAAGTCCAGCGCCGCCTCGCTTTCCTTGGCGTCGCCGTGCAGGCTTTTTATCTCAATAAGGGCGCAGGCGTCGGCGATGAGCGACCGGCGCAGGCCCGCAAGGCACTGCTGAATGCGCTGCTTCATGCTGCTATCCCCTTGTGTGCTGCACATAGTAAAACAAGAGGCTGCTGCGGCGCGATATGCCTTGAAATAGCCCCTTGTGGTGCTCTATTTTCAGTTTAAAGCCTGCCGGTGTATCTGTCAATTGGGTCTTGTTAAGAATCCCTGCTGTGAACAGGCAGGGCGGGGAAGGCGATGGTGGCGCCCTTGCCGCTGTGCTCGGCGCCGCTCACCGTCAGGCGGAACTGGCCCACCAAATTGCGCAGCATTTCGCTTTGGCCGTTCATCTCCTCGCTGGCGGCGGCGCTCTCCTCGGCGGTGGCGCTGTTTTGCCGCACCACCTGGGCCACCTGCTCAATGCCCATGTTCACTTGGCCGATGGCCTCCGAGGCCTCGAAGGAGGAGATGGCCATCGTGTTTATCATTTGGCTGCTTTCGTTGATGCCCTCTACAATTTGGCTGAGGCTTGCGGCGGTATCCCCGGCAATGCGTGCGCCCAGTTCGGCCTTTTTCATGGAACTGGCAATCATCTCGCCGGTGTCCTTCGCGGCCTCGGCGCTTCTGCCGGCCAGGCTGCGCACCTCGCCGGCCACCACGGCAAAGCCCTTGCCGTGTTCGCCCGCACGGGCGGCCTCCACGGCGGCGTTCAGCGCCAGAATGTTCGTCTGGAAGGCGATGTCGTCGATGACCTTGATGACCTGGGAAATGGCCTTGCTGGCCTTGCTGATTTCGTTCACGGCCTCGGTGAGGTGCTGCATCTGCTCCCAGCCGGCCTCGGCGTTTTTGCGGATGCTGTCGCTCAAAGCGGAGGCCTTCTCGGCCAAATCCGCGTTTTCGCGCGCCTTTGAGGCCACGGTGGCCACACAGGACGAAAGCTCCTGCACCGCCACGGCCTGCTCGGCGCTGCCCTGGGCCAAGTTTTGCGCGCCGGCGGATATCTGGCCGGAAGAGCTGGCCATCTGGCTGGACGAAACACTGATTTGCCCGAGTACGCTGTTGTTCATGCTCAGCATTTGCCGCAGGGCAAGGCCCACGCTGTCCTTGTCGCCGCGCAGGGCCACATCGGTGGTCAAATCGCCCTCGGCGATGCAGCCGATAATCTGGGCCTGTTCCCGGTGGCCGGCAATCACTCTGCGGAAGGCCGAGGCCAAGTCGTGCAGTTCGTCCTTTGTGTCCACCGGTACCTCCACGTCTGCTTCGCCCGCGGCCAGGCGGTCGGCGGCGCTTGTTATGGCCTTGATGGGGCGAACGATGCGCCGGGTAACCAGCAGCGCAAGCAGCGCGGCAAGCGCCAGCGCAACGGCGGCCACCACGCAGGCAAGCACAACAAAGCGGAATATGGCGCTGTTCCCGGCGGGGATGTAGCTTGAGAACACAACGACGGCAGCAATCAGAATGGCCGCGGTGCTAAGCAAAACGATGGCAAGCATCGGAATCAACATTTTATTGCGGATATTCAACTGTCGGCCTTCCTTTCTACTGTTATGTCTTCTATAATGTATGCTTGGATGCTGTATGAGTATCAGCCGTGGCCCGGTATTTGCCGCAAGCCGCAATAAAACAGGCCAACCTTGTAAATCGTGACAAGATTAGCCTGTTTTATTCGAATAGTCAACTAAATTATGTCGATACTTGCTGTTTCATTACATCTTTACTTTTCTTCGTCCGTGCGGCTCTACAATCAAATCCGTTCCGGTTCGCCTGATGCGGTTCGGCACGCGCTCAATCAGCTCGTCCAGCCCGCACTCCAGCGCCTCGCATATTCTGTCCAAGTGGTCGAGATTGATTCTGTCCACTGTGTCGTGGTAGACGTCGCTGATGGTGTTTGGCCGGATTCCTGTCATGCGCACAAGGTCGGCCTGGGTCAGCCGCCTTTCCCCCAGCAAGCGTGACAGACGCAGAGTTACCATAGTACCTTCCTCCCCCCTCTCTTCAAATTTGGCTATATGGTATCAAAGTGCGATAATACTGTCATAGGTTTGGTAGTAAATATCTGTATGCGATACCGTTTAATGCTGTTGCCCCGGATGGGAAAAAGAGACTTGAATTCCGGCCTGGGACATTATATAATGAAAATGTTGTTTTGCCAAGCCGTGCGGCTGTGTTTGCCGCCGTATTTTTTTATGCAGCGCGTTCATGCGGCGCATGTTTGCTGAAACCATGGGAGGCCTTATGACTGAATCCCTTGCCAACTCGCTGGCCGGCTGGCTGGGCCAATACATTCCGCCCGAACTGGTGGTTTTCCTTATTTCCCTCTTGCCTATTTTAGAGCTGCGCGGCGGGCTTATTGTGGCCCGGCTGCTCGGCATTCCCCTCATGGTGGCGGCGCCCATCGCCATTTTGGGCAACATCATCCCCGTGCCCTTCATCGTCTATTTTATCGAGCGCATCCTCAATTTCCTCAAGGACCACGGCCCGGTGAAACGCTTTGCCCGCTGGCTGGAGGCCAGGGGCCGCAGCGCGGGAGAGAAGCTGCTGAAAAAACACGCGAAAAGCCTGTGGCTTGGGCTTATCCTCTTTGTGGCCATTCCCCTGCCGGGCACCGGCGCGTGGACGGGCTCTATAGCGGCGGCGCTGCTGGGGTTAGACCCGAAGAAGAGCATGGCGGCCATTTTTTGCGGGGTTCTGGGCGCCTGCGTGGCCATGTCGCTGGTGGCCTACGCCATCCCCGGCGCCTTCGGGCTAACGATATAAGGCGAAGCGCGTGGCGCCAAAGCGGCCCGGGCGGGGTATGGTGCGGGCCATAAAACGGGGTGGCGCGGGGTAAAATGCGGGGAAAAATGCCGCTTCGCGCGTTGACAGGCCGGGGCTTTTATGCTAAAGTTAAATGCGTTGCAAACGGCGCCGGCCGCTGATAAACAGGCCGGGATTTGCCGTTTTGTCCTTCGTGGTGGATATAGCTCAGGTGGTTAGAGTGTCAGGTTGTGGCCCTGAAGGCCGTGGGTTCAAGTCCCACTATCCACCCCACGAAAAGCGAACGCATGCGTTCGCTTTTTTGCCCTGGCCCGTCGGCAAGCGGTAAGCCACCAGATGGCCCGTCGGCAAGCGGTAAGCCACCAGACTTTGACTCCGTTGCCCAAACAGGCTTTGGGAAACACTTTTCAGGGATTTACAACTAAATATTGGGCTGTCGGCAAGCGGTAAGCCACCAGACTTTGACTCTGGCATTCGTAGGTTCGAATCCTGCCAGCCCAACCATTTTGGCGATAATATGTTATAATTATCGTACCGAGAAACGCTTCATGTTCATCAGGCATGTTGCGTTTTTCTTTTGGCAAGATATCCCCACGCAGAGTTTTCCACTTACAGGATTAGAACACGCCCCCTTGCCGGGAAACAGCCGGGAAACGTTTGGGAAACAGTTGGGAAACACTTGGGAAACGCCGGAGCGATTGAGCCGGTCACCCCGACAAGCCTTCAAAAGCAATCAACTCCTGCACCTTGGCTGCGGGGGCTTCGAGGTGCTGGGTCTTGATATCGGTGCCGTTTTGAATCATCAGACTGGCTATCGAATGCCTGGCATCGTGAAGCCTGTTGACGGGCAGCCCCGCCTTTTTCGCCACTGATTTATAATGCTTGGACATGGTGTTTGGGTGGATGAGCTTGCCCTCATTGGTGACGCACAGATAGCCATCGGGATTCCAGCTTGGCCCAAATATCTCCCGCAGCTTCCCGTTTCTGACTACAGTCCGCTTTAAGAAGTCCATAAACACCTCCGGCACAGGCAAAGCACGATTGCTTTTTTTGCTTTTGGTGCGATCCTCTTTGACAAGCCCCTGCGCATCCATTTTTACGAAGTCATATTTGCGCTGGCCAACATTAACGGTGTGGTTGATGTAAATGATGTTGGCGCCGAAGTTGATAGCACTCTCCTTGAGGCCAAGGGTCTCGCTGCGCCTTGTCCCGAAAAAAACGAGAGCACCAATGGTATTTCCGCCATGTCTCCGGTAGCAGCCCGCAGAAAGAAAGGCTGTAATCTGGTCGGCAGAATAATACTGTGGACTGAAAGGCTTCTCCCTCGGCGGATGCACTCTCGCCACCGGGTTGGCAACGATGTAGTCACCCTCCAGCGCGTCATTGAGGGCCTTGTGGAAAACTGAGTGGACCCGGTGAACGGTGGTCGATGATACCTTCCCGGATTTCCCGTCCAAGCGGGGCGCATCCAGGATGTAGTCATAAAACATTTTGACATGCGTATGGACCAGGTCGGAAAGGCTCAGCCCAAAAAAGCTGAAGAACGGAATGATGCGCAAGCTCATTTGCATCTCGTAAGAGGCGTAGGTGTTGTGATTCACCTCGTGCTTTTGGCCAGACATCCAGTTTCGTAAATAGGTGACAAGAGGGATTGAGTCACCAGGCAATGCACTGCCGGTATGGAACTTGGGCTTGGGGGCGATGTTCACGATTTCCATGATTTTGTCGGGCACAATAAAGGGATTCGGTTCGTCACCAACATCACCTTGTCCGTTTTTGCTATACACAGTGGTGGCAATCTCTGCTGTTACAACTGGCTGGATGCACAGGCCGCAGCTTTCCTCGGCAACAGTGACGGCGGTTTCAACCTTGGGCGCCATGCCGATTTTGGCCTGTTTAAGAATGGCACTCTTCACATTTTCAAAATCGGCATTTTCGTTATTGAGCATGTGCAGGGCTAAATCCTTCAAGTCCTCGGCAAGCCGTTTATTGTATCCCTTCACGCATAGCCCGGTGTGGATTTGCTTCGGACGCCGCTTGCCGCCCCCGTCATAGAAATTGACGTAGATCACATACTTATCGCGCTTGACTTGCAGGCTTCCAGATAACTCTTTTTGGCAACCGTACATTATTTTACTCCTTTCAGGTCGCCTGCTTTCTCTTAGGTGGTTTGAGTATAAATCAGGTGCGACCAACAATCAAGTCAACTTGCGCTATTAATAAACTTTATTAGGCTGGCTTTGGATACGATATATTTTCGCCCCACTTTGACATGCTTGATTTTGCCTTCACGCAGTAATTCGTAGGCCGTATTTCTCCCGATGCCTAATATTTCACGCAAGTGTAGCACTGTCAGCACATCCGGGTACCCGGCCAAGGCAGGTTGCGGAGCAGGCTGTTCCATTGGTATATTCCCCTCTCATTAGACTGTGATGGATTACTGGATAAGGCCGAATCAGGCAGCTTGAAGCCCAAAGTAAGTTCGGGTTTTCATTTTCTGGATAAACGCCGCTACCTCGCTGACACGGTACACCACCCGGCAAGCCGGCAGCGCCGCCAGCAGATGCCGGTGGTACGCGCTCCCCGGCAGCGCCCGGCAATCCAGAATGGCCACCACACCAGTGTCGCTCTCGGTGCGGATGAGCCGCCCGTAGCCCTGTTTCAGTTTCACCAGCATTTCCGGT
>QMCE01000061.1_pt1 | contig 42434 bp, 30 predicted proteins | sample 1821851 | NCBI WGS metagenome assembly QMCE01 (sample SAMN09453174, study PRJNA476694) | Termite gut metagenome, whole genome shotgun sequencing project. | isolation source: worker | host: Odontotermes sp. | place: South Africa:Pretoria | collected 2016-01-28 | reverse complement strand
GAACGCTCCCGACCCTTCCACCGACGCAAGCGAAACGAACGCTCCCGACCCTTCCACCGACGCAAGCGAAACGAACGCTCCCGACCCTTCCACCGACGACGACGCCAACCAGGACGTCGACGCAACGCTTAGCGAACCCCTTAACGGATTGGCGGCCATGTACCAAGACGTCATTCGGTACATCTACGAAGAAGATTCTGGATTGAACGCCTCCATTCAGCAGATTGCATTGGACTTCACCGAACTGGAGAGCCTGTCAAACAAAGAAAAGGAGTCGCTTACCCGTTGGGTGGAAGAAGAGTTTGGCTACCGCACGACAAGGGGTACCTACGAAAGCCTGTGCGAAGCCGGCCTGATTGACGAGGAGAACCTTCATTTCCCAGACGGCGTCCTCATAAAGATTGCAGACCAAGGGCAAAAAACGTCCGTCGTCCATTTCAGCGTGTCAAAATGGCGCGGCGGACTCGGCGCAGTCGGCTTTGATGGTACCGCAAAGCGCAAAAAGGGCAAGTGGACGTATGAAAAGGGTGACCTGTGGATGGCGTAAGCCACCCCCTCAACTAATCATCCCACCCACCATGGAACTCAGGGTACACATGATGAATACGGTAACGGCGCTTCCCATTCCGCCAAACACCGTCTTGTTCAGAATCATGGACATGAAGAAGATGACCAAAAAATACAGCACGCCGAATAGAAGGCCCCACAAGTACCTTTTCTCCTTCACCTTCCTCCCAAGCATAAACCCCCCGAGGAAGGTGGAGAAAATGTACGCAAATATGATGCCTACGCTGATGGCCCCGGACGATGGTTGTGCCTTGTACATGACGAACGCCAACACCAATAGGAACGCCCCCGTAACCCCGTACGCTATGAGCAACAACTTCATTAGCAAGAATGCATTGTAGTTTCCTTTTATCATTCCGCACCCCCTGACGTATTCTAGTAAAATATATGATGCCATAAGCCAATATATACTACAATAACGCAACGAGACCGGCCAAGGACGGAACGCGGCTCTTGACATCCATCCCTTACTGTGAAATAATGTCCAAGGGTGATGGAGCGACGTCGCCCAAATACCTTGGAAAAGGGGAAGAAAAGCTTATGAAAACCATTGATTTACACGTACATTCCGATGCGTCCGACGGCACATGCACGCCTACCGAAGTCGTCAAGAAGGCGTACGAGTTGGGGGTGTCCGTCATTGCCCTAACCGACCACGACACGGTTGCGGGAGTGGAGGAAGCGCTCCAAGCGGCCAAGGCAGTGGCTTCTGAATACGCCTCGCCCTTGGAGGTCATCCCCGGCGTGGAATTGTCCGTCCTGTACCGCGAGACGGAACTCCACATCCTTGGATACTTCATCGACCACCGCCATCCCGAACTGCTGCGGGCGCTCGACGGCATCGTGGAGGAACGCCACCAACGCAACCTGACGATGATTTCCCGTTTGGCCGCCGACGGCATAGACATTACCTTGGAAAAACTATTGGATGGCAAAGAAGAATCCGTCATTACCAGAGGGGATTTTTCCAGATACCTCATCCGCAACGGTTACGTAAAGGACGCCAAGGAGGCGTTTGGCCGATACCTCGGTACCGACACGCCCTATTACGTCACGAGGCAATACTTGTCACCGGAAGACGCCGTCAGGTTGATTGGGGCGGCGGGCGGCGTTGCCGTACTCGCACACCCCTTGTTGTACAAGTTCTCCGATTCGGAGTTACAAGAGTTATTGGTAGAGATGAAGAATATGGGGGCCGTCGGGTTGGAAGCCCTCTACTCCCTCCACTCGGAAGGTGAGAATGACATCCTGACGAACCTCGCCAAACGTTACGGCCTCCTAATCACGGGGGGAACGGACTTTCACGGCCTGACCAAGCCCGACATCGAGATAGGCAAGGGCAAGGGTCGCATGTCCATTCCGTACTCCTTGTACGAGACGCTTCGCGATTGCCACCGCGAAATTTTCCAATAGGGGAACGTACCATTTCCCCGCGCGCCCAACACCAAGCCCATGCAAACCATGGCGACCTACCTCAACAATTGCAGCACCCCTGAGTTGTTGCTGTTGGCCTGCGCCATCATCGCTTGGGCGGCCTCCAACAGAATCGCATTCTTGGAGTGGACCACCATCTCCTTGGCCATGTTGACGTCGCGCAACCTGGACTCGCCCGCCTGCACGTTCTCCGCCGTGTTGTCGTTTACCGCTTTGACGTGGTCAAGGCGGTTTTGGCTTGCCCCGTAATAGGAACGGTGGCTAAGGAGTCCGTCAATCGCCTTATCCAACCGGAGCAACGCCTTGTTTGCATATTTTCGTTGGGTTATCACGATGGAGTTGATGCCAAGCCCCGTCGTGCTCACCCTTGGCTTGTTAATGTTCATCAAATCCCGAGCGCTTCCCGTCAGCTGAATGTTGATGCTGGTAATTCCATCGATTCGGCCTTCCTCTTCATAGAACACGTCCCCCTTCGCCAGACCGGAGACGGAATGGATGGAATTGCTTCCGAATTTGGTGAACGACAGTTTCAGGTTGTCACCATCCAACATGGCGATGACGGGCGGCACCTCTCCGACGCTTTCGTTTTGAATCAGGTCGTTTAACTTATCCACTATTTCTTGCGCCGTATACTGCCCCGGAGGGAACGAGTATTCATACTCCTCGTCGTCCACCACGAAAGAAAACGTTTCTTCACCCTCCTTAATCACCACGCCGTCCGATATGTCGTTCGTTCCCGTAATGTAGGCCGGTATGGGTACCCCGTCCGTCTTATAGAATATGTAGAACGCGGCGCTTCCCGATACCCCGTCAATGATGTATTCCCCTTCCTTGTCAAGCACGTAATCCTCGGAGAGCCGGAATACCAACGCGTTGTTGTCGTTGGAGCCGGCCACCCCGCTGTTGACCCCGCCAATGCCCACCTCAACCATGCCTTCCTGAATTCCCTGATCCCGAAGGGCCTGGTTCAATTTTGCCTGGACGTGCGCAGCCAAACCGTTTCCTTTGTACACGCCCGGGTCGAGCACCATTTCTATATGGTGGACCGTTCCGTCAATCGTCACGTCCAATGAAAGCTCGTCATTCGAGCCGGCAATGATTTGTACTTCTTGGTTACGGACGTCTTGACGGCCGATGGCGTACGCCGGATTGATAATCTGTCGTCCGTCACTCCGGAGGACGTCCTTGTAGGACGTGTTAATGGGGCTGCCTGAAATCACGTAACGGTGAAACCCGCCGCTAAAATTGGACATGTTGTGGGTGTAATAAACCGCCTCAATCGCCTCAATGCGCACCCCCGAGGCATCCACTTCCACGACCAGCCTTCCCGCACCTATTTGGTCGTCTATCCCGTCCTGCAACGCTTGCTTCAACTCGTCATAAGTATAATCCCCTTCGGCCAACGTAATCGAAACGGGTTGGCCACCCGGCCCATACATAAAATCCAATTGCTGGTTCTTAGACGTTATCGTTATGGGTTGTGTAAGGGCGGCCCCTTGGATGTTCGCCTTCCTGGAATCCAAGCTACCGGTGATGGTTGTCGGGAACACGTCAAACGTCGCCGAGGTTCGCGGCAGGAATTCCCGATTACCCGCACTGCTTGCGGACGTAAACCGCAGCTGTGTATATGACTCCGACCCCTTAATGATAATCTTGGTACCGTCGGCACTCTTCTCGGCGGTCACGCCGCCCGTGACTTGCTTGCCCGCCCCAAATATCGCCATCAAGGCGCTTCCCCCATTATTGGATGAAGCGGCAATGCTCGCCGACGTCCCCGTTGCCGTCGTCGTAAAGACAAGGCGGTTGGAACTATCCAAGGCCACCGTCGCCCTACCGGACAATTGGTTGTTCAAGGCCGTTACCAACGAATCCGGCGTATAGTTCCCATTGGGAATCGTCACCGTCACTGGTTGGCCGTTAATCGTAAGGTTAATCGTGTTCGTACTGTTCGTTATGGCAACTGAATCTTGAACCGCATGTGGTATCGTTATGGAGGCGGGGCTCAACAAATCCCCGAATATCGCGTTGGCACTGCTCCCAACCCCCGCCGTATTTATCGCGACGCTGGCGTTCGTCCCCGTCGTCGTAGTGGTCAATCGTAGGTAGTTCCCATTCAAAGACGCCTGCACGCCCAATCCCTGCTCGGCAAAACACTCGTTCAGCATGGAGATGAATCCCGCCCTGTCATAGGTGCCGTTCTTCAACGTCACCGTCCTGGCACTGTCGTTCAAGGTAAAGCTAAACGCATTGCTTCCATTCCCTATCGTAATGCCGGCTTCCAACGGCGCATACAACGTCGCCGTCCCCGCCGTCTCTTCATGACAGAGGTCATACAAGAACGTGCCGACCGTACTGGAGAACTGCAAAGACGAGCTTGCCCCTTTGGCGCGCGTCGCGACGCACAGCCGATTCCCGTCCAACGTCACGTCGACTCCGTTGTTCCCCGTCAACTGTGCGTCAAACTGCCTCTGTATCTCCGCCGCCAACTCCGCCTGACTGTATGTACCCTCGTCCAGATACAATACGACGGGACTGCCATTCACCGTACAGGTGAATTGGTTGTTGGAACCGTCAATGGTCATGGAAGCGGGTAGATTCACCGGTATCGTATACTTCGCAGGCGTCAATTCCACTTCTTGGGTACTGCCCTGTACGGGGACGCCGGTTCCCTTCACCGTCTCATTGAACGTCGCCAGGGCGCTGGTTCCACCTCTTCCGGATTGCGCCGCATTACGGTTCTCCCCATAATCCGGCCCCACGTTGTAAGGCTGGGCGACGTCAATCTCCTCCCGCCCCACTTGGGCGTTGATGATGTCTACAAGGTCGTCAAGATGCTCCTCGTCCATCGTTCCGTGGGGCATGGTCACCGTCCTGGCGACGCCGTCCACGATAATGACGAATTGGTCGTTGCTTCCATCAATCACCGTTCCCATCGGATATTCCAACTCAATTTGCTGCGGCACGCCGGCTCCCCACTCCTCAGATTCGTAATTTACCGTCCTTGAACCGACGAAAAGGTCGTCATATCCCGTATTGCCCGCAATCCCCGACGGGTACACGCTGGTTATCTCACTACCCGCGTTGGCCGTGAACTTTATCCTTCCCCCTTCCGAACTAACCGTTATCTTCCCCTTCAGCCCGGCCGGTGCGCCGCTCCCGTTAATCTGCTCGTCAATTTCGTCAATCAACTCGTCCATGTTGGCGTACGTACCCGGAGTGAGCGTAATTCCATAGTCCGTACCATTTACCTTAAGGTTGAAACGATTGCCCCCGTCCTCCAACGTGAGTGGAAAACTTATCGTCTTCCCTCCCGTCGATGACGGCGCGCCGTACGAGTACACGCCCGATATGGGATTCCTCGACAACAGCGTCGCATAGGTGCACTCCCTGAACAACGTGTTGTAGGCACTACTCTCATTCACGTTGAATTCTATTTTACTATCCACCCCGTTGACCGCGGAATCCATCCTTATGCCTTGGAACGACCCCTCCGTGAACGCACTTGCGGTCAACTGCAAAGACTCCGCGGCAAACAGGGAGTTGAGTGCCGCCGCCATTTGAGTCGCCGTGTAGGACCCGTTGGCCAACGTAACCGTAACGTAGGAATTACTTGGCTCTCCATTGACCCTTATCTTCAAGGTATTGTTGGCGTCCGTAATCACGAAACGATTATGGTCGGTATCATTCACATTCGTCGTCAGCACGGCCCCGCCCTTAAAATACCCATACGTTTCCGTCACCGTTCCGTACTTGATGTTGTCATAGAAAACGGAGGAGTACACGTCCTCAATACTGGGGTCGTCAATCTTGAACATGTTGCCCTTGAGTCCCGTAATAAAATAATCCTCGCTATAAATCTTGATGGAGTAGTCCCCGTGGGGTAGCGCTTCGACGGTGCTAAGCCCCCTGGCGGCAAACTCCTGGTTCAAGATGTCAATCATCTCCTGCTTGTCGTACCAACCCGGATCCAAGTCCAGGCTAATGGGCGTCTCATTCCCAAAATAATCCACCAACGTAAACTCAAGATGGTTGTTCTGGTTGGTGACTTGAAGCGGAAACCCATCATAAAACAGCGTGGTTCCCAGTAAGGAGCCCGCGCTGCCCTTGTCATAAACGTTGTATAGCAAATAGGACATGCCACCCTTAATGCCTACGACGTCCTCTCCCCCCTCGTAGTTTATGTTGCAGGTCCCGTCCTTCGTGTATTCAATATTCACGCCCATGTCTGCAACGCCGGAGGCAATCATGGCGTCGTCAAACTCGTCTATCAACTCTTGCGTCGTATACCTACCCGGCGGTACCGTAATCGTCACCGTCACCGTGGGTTCCCCTTCCTTCTTAAGCAACTCCAGCGTCAACGTGTTATGCGGCTCCTCCACCGTGTGCATTTGCGCCTGGTCCCACACCCGGTTCCCCTTGACGGAGTAGTATGTAGGTTCATGTTCCTCAAACACGTTTTGTGTGTTGAACTCCGTCTCCAACGCAATCTTGTCAATCTCCGACTGAAGCTGGTCGAACTCCGCCTGTAGCGCCGCACGATCTTCTTCCACCAACGTGTCGTTCAGGGAATATATCGTAAGCTCCCTCATCCTCTGCAATAGCGCGGTGGTTTCCCCCAATGCGCCTTCGCCCGTCTGAATCCAGGATACGCCGTCCATCACGTTCGCCGACCCCCGTTCCAAACCCCTTATCTGCGCGCGCATTTTTTCGGATATGCTAAGGCCCGCCGCGTCGTCCGCCGCGCGGTTGATGCGGTAACCGCTCGCCAACCGCTCGGAGGACTTCGCCCGACCCTTATTAATTATCCCCATCTGTCGGTTGATGTTCATCGTCGTTAAATTGTGTTGGATAACCATTCGCTCCACCTTCCGTCCCCAAATGGGAAACCCTGCGCGACACGCTCGGCGGACCCCCTACTCCGGCGCGTTCGCCTTCTCAATCTCAACAATGGCTTCCTTCTTCATGGGAATCCTGCAATTCTTGTTGCTACCAAACTCGACTACCACCACTTCGTCCGAAACGTCAATCACCACTCCGTAAAAACCACCCGTCGTCAACACGTTGTCACCTATTCCCACACTGCTGATCAGCGCATTGTGCGCCTTCTCCTTCTTCTTCTGCGGTCGCATGATGAAGAACCAAAAGATCCCTATAATCGCACCGTACATTATGATGATGGACGGTAAATTCACCCCGGGGGCCCCGCCCGCCGCATTCAATAAAATCAAGTAATTCATGTTACTCCTCCTAGTCAAATAATTGGCGTCTGTATCCTAATCTTACTCGGCGTATAAACATCTCAATTATATATCGTCACCATTTAGGAACAAACTTATGAACAAAACGTGAAATGAGAGACAATTATTTCTTAACCCACATCCAGCTTCATGGCTTTATACTCCTTGTAACGTCCCGCTTCAATTGCGTCCCTCACCTCCTCCATCATGGTGTTGTAATAATACAAATTATGCAGTACGACCATGCGGTACCCCAGCATTTCCTTGGCCTTAAGCAAATGCCTGACGTAAGCCCTCGAATAATGGCGGCACGTAGGGCATCCGCACCCCACCTCGATCGGCTCGGAGTCCGACTCGTAACGGGCGTTCAACAGGTTCCTCGTGCCTTGGTTCGTGTAGGCGTGCCCATGCCTCCCATTCCTTGTGGGATACACACAGTCAAAAAAATCCACGCCCCTCTCCACCGCCTCCAAGATGTTGGCGGGGGTACCCACCCCCATCAAGTAAACCGGCTTGTCTTGCGGCAGGTGGGGAATGGTTTCCTCCAAGATGCGGTACATCTCCCCATGGCTCTCACCCACGGCCAAACCACCCAGCGCATAGCCATCCAACCCCATCTCCGCAATGCGCTTCGCATGTTCCACCCTGATGTCCTCGAATACGCCGCCTTGGTTGATGCCGAACAACATCTGTCGGTTGTTGAGGGTGCCTTCCTCCCCATTCAAGCGCCCTAATTCCACTTGGCACCTCGCAAGCCACCTCGTCGTCCTAGCCACTGAATCCTCCATATACTTTCTCGTGGACGGGTAGGGGGGGCACTCGTCGAACGCCATAGCTATGGTGGACGCCAAATGCGACTGAATCCGCATACTCTCCTCCGGACCCATAAATATCTTGCGCCCGTCCACATGGGAGCGGAACCACACCCCTTCCTCCTTTATCTTCCTCAATTCCGCCAGAGAGAACACCTGAAAACCACCGGAATCCGTGACGATGGGCTTGTCCCAAACCATGAAACGGGAAAGCCCCCCCAACTTCCTGACCACCTCGTCCCCCGGCCTCACGTGCAAATGGTAGGTGTTGGACAACTGGACCTGCGTCTTAACATCCTTCAAATCCATCGTTGACACGGCCCCCTTGATGGCGGCGGCCGTCCCCACGTTCATGAACACCGGAGTCTGTATCTCGCCGTGCACGGTGCGAAGCACGCCCCTCTTGGCGCGTCCGTCCCTGCCGATTACCGTATAATCCACCATCGTTCCCCCATTCCATTCCACACCGCATGCGACGATGGAATACTTTGTGAGCTTCTTACTAGTATATCTACATTTCGCCGTAAATTCAAGCGTTTTTTCATCACTTCATCCGCACTCATTTCATTCGCATCTCCTCATTCGCACTCACTTCATTGGCACTTACTTCATTCGCAACGCCTGTCTCTCCTTGGCCTCCTCGCACTCCTTCCGCTCCTCGTCGGTTTCCAGCTCGAGCGCGGGGACGGGGCGTTTCTCCGCATTCCCATCTATGGCCACAAAGACCAGGTACGTCTTGATGATGAACCTCTTCTCACAAGTCAACCCCGTCTCCGAAAACACTTCCACGGCCACCTCCATTGACGTCCTTCCCGTCCACGTCACGTAAGAAGTCAGCTCTATGATGTCCCCAACCTTGATGGGCGCGTTGAACTCCACCGCGTCAATGATTTTCGTGGCGACCAGACCCCCACTGTGCCTAGTGGCGGCCAGCGCCCCCGCTATGTCGATGTAATGCAGTAATTTCCCGCCCAGCAAGTTGCCAATCAGGTTGGCGTCGTTCGGAAGTACCAACTCCGTCATGACGCTTTTCGACGCATTCCTATTCTTAAGCATATCCACCTCTCATTCCTTACAGCGACCCTTTTCGCAACCACCTTGCACGGTTCCATGTTCAGAATGCGTCTGGACACGGACCTTCACGCAGGCGTCCTGTCTGCAACACGCCGCAAGGGGGGCGACCTTCGCCCCCCTTGCAAGCCAAACGCTCCGTAACGCTCCCCTTATTTTTGAAACTGCCTTCCCTCGTGGTCCATGTAGAATTCTCCCGTATGAATCAATTCCGATATTGGCACAATCTCATATCCACCGGCCTTCAAGCCGCCTATCATGTCATTCAGCGCGTCCTTCGTGAATTTGGCGCCATTGTGGCAGAGGATGATGGAGCCATTGCCAAGATGTTTGTGGTTCACCACCGTATTGACGATGGATTCCGCACCATAATCCTTCCAATCGAGGGAATCCACGTCCCATTGTATGCAGTAGTACCCGTTCTCCCTCGTCGCTTCTATCAACGTGTTGTTGTAGTCGCCATAGGGCGGCCTAAAAAGCTTCATGTCAAGCCCCGTCAGCGCCTTCACCTTCTCGTGCGGCCTCATCAACTCATCCACGCATTGGTCCTTGCTCAATTGGGACATTTGCTTGTGGTTCTCACTATGGTTCCCCAGATCATGTCCCGCCGCGGCGATGGCCTTCACGTCGTCCGGATATTTTTCCACCCATCCCCCCGTCATGAAGAACGTGACCCTTACGTCGTTCTCCTTCAAAATATTTAGAATGTCGCCCGTATCCTCGTTCCCCCACGCCGCGTCAAATGAAAGCCCCACCTTGTTGTCCGCCCTATCCACACAGTATATTGGCAATTCCTTCTTGCCGGCGCTGTTACTCACGGATATCATGTCCGACATAAAATGGTATATGCCGAAGCCAATCAATAAGACGGTAAGCACGCCAAGCCCTGACTTGACAAATTTAAGTATCTTTTCCCTCTCCCTCTCCAATTCCATAGACGAACCCCTCGTAACAATCGGTTATTATCCATTATATTGTGGAGGGCTAGGGCAATATTACGATTTTTAACGTTACGTCACAATCCCATTCCTTGCCATTCTTCCAACTTATCATCAATCCGCTCGCAAGCGACGCGCACGTCACCCAGCTTCTTGCCTCCCTCTTTGGCGTACTCCTCGATATGGGACGCTTCTTCCAAAGACCGCTGTGACGCTCCATACACTTCCTTCATTGCGCTCGCCGCGCCCTCCGTATGCCTCTTGGATTGCTCGCACTTGCCGGTCACCTTCTTAGCCCTGTTCTTCGAAGCCTCCTGAAGATCCCCCAACTGCCTGACGCCTTCCTTCATCTGCACCATAAATTGGACGCCCTCTTCAATGGACTTCGTGTTGTTCCGTACGGACTCCACGACCTTTTCCATCTCGTCCTGCATCTCCTTAATCTGTATGGTGATGTTCTGGGCCGCCTCCTTGGACTCCATGGCCAGCTCCCCGACCTGCGTCGCCACCACGGCAAACCCCCTGCCTTCCTCACCCGCCTTGGCCGCCTCAATCGAGGCGTTAATTGCCAAGATGTTGGTCTGTGCGGACAATTGGCCGATAATCTCCGAGAACTTCATCACCTCGTGCATAATGACGTCCAAACCCTCGGTCGTCGTCCGCGTACCCTCGTTGGACGTCTCTATCTTCTTCATACTGTCAATCGCCTGCTTCATCGTTTTGCCAAACCCGTTCACCTTCCCAAACGTCTCGTCCACCATCTCCAGCAAACCTTCCGCCTGTGAAGAAATGGCTTCCAAGCTTTCGTCCAAGTTGCGCACGTTCTCCAAAGAACGCCGAATCTTGGACTGGCCGGACTGGACGCTTTCCCTGCCCTGGCTCGTCTCATCCACCATTTTATCCATATGGTCCTCCATCTCACGGATGGATGCGGCCAACTCCTTCCATTCCTCCCGCAAATCCCCCGACTTTTGATTGGACTCCCCCATCAATCCCTTCCACCGCTCGCCTTCTTGAATGCGTCCCATCATTCGCTCCTCCCTCATGACCAAGCGAATGAACACCACGGACAGGGCGGCGTACTCAATCGTAAACCCCAATCCCGTTGCGACGAACCACCGGACGCTCCCGGTTCCGTCCGCCAACCTTGCCACCTCGCCAGCCGAACGTATCCCCAAGCTCGCCACCATCGCCACGTAACCAAGTATGGCGACGTTCCTCGTCAGCTTTGAGTCACAGTAAAGACAACTGATGGCCACGGACAAAATATACGTTATATATACGCCAATCGCCACGCGGCTCGCCATCGCACAAACTATGCCCTGAATGGCGAGCAGCCCAAAATACTTGACAAACGTGGTCGGCGCCCCCTTTTTCTCCAGAATGGTCGGCGCCACGCACAACGCCGCCGATATAATGGTTATTACGACCAACTCCACCACCTTGATTGAAAACACGCCTAAAAAAGTACACGCACACAACATCGGAAGAACCAAAAGCATCCATAACAGTATCTTATTGACGGCGCGCGCCGCATCCCTCACGTCTCCTTTTATCTTAGCCATATCGTTCCCTCGTTTCTGCGAGTGGTCGCCTGATTTGAATAACCGCTTCCTTTACCTATTATCTTATCTACATTAACAACGCTTGTCAATCGTTTTTTCGGACGAGCTCTCGCAAACCTCACATTTGGGCAACCCATAAGACACAGGCCGCCCCTGCTTGACCTAGGGGCGGCCTGTTTAGGTTTGTTTGAACCCAAGGTTACATTGACATTTCATCTTCCGCATGGCATAATTTTAATGGCTATACAAGCATGGAAGACAAGATTATGCTGTCTGGGAGGAAACACAATATGATGATTGTCCATGTGGACGGTGACAACTCAAAGGCTTGGGCGGAACTCTGCCATAAATTATGGCCCCACAACCCAACCGCCGAAATGCTGGAGGATTTTAACAAGGGCAATTACCCGAACGAGTATTTGTATATGGTAAATGATTTGCCAATTGCGTTCATAAGTCTTTCCATCAGGAACGATTATGTCGAGGGGAAAGAGGACGACAACCCCGTCGCATACTTGGAAGGCGTTTACGTGAAACCTGAGTACCGCAAGCGAGGGATTGCAAAGGAATTGGTTCAATTTGCAAGGGATTGGTCTGTTGGCCGGGGATGTACGACGCTTGCTTCGGATTGTCAGTTGGCTAACGAGGTGAGTCGATTGTTCCATAACAAGGTTGGCTTCCGTGAGGCAAGTATAAATGTGCATTTCACAATGAGGCTTTAACAAGTCACTTGGCGAACAAGTTGCGGACCTCTTCTTCCGTAAGGCTTCCCAGCAGGTTCTCCTCCGACCTCACGAAATGATGGAAAAGTTCCTTCTTTTTTTCTTTGAGGGCCGCCATCTTCTCCTCAATCGTCCCCTCCGTCAGTAGACTGTAGACTTGTACGACGTTTTTCTGCCCCATGCGATGGGCGCGGTCGCTCGCCTGCTCTTCCACCGCCGGGTTCCACCACGGGTCGAAATGTATCACGACGTCCGCTTTGGTCAAGTTCAAACCCAACCCGCCCGCCTTGAGTGAAATCAAGAATACGGCTTCCCGATCACTGTTAAAATTCTCAACCTCCTCCAACCGATCCTCGGGCTTCATCGTACCGTCCAAGTAATAATAGTTCACGCCCTTCCAGCCCAATTCCTTGCGGATGATTTTTAGCACGCTCGTAAACTGTGAGAACAGTAGGACGCTGTGCCCCGCATCCATGGACTCCCGAATGATGTCCATCGCCATGTCCAACTTACCGCTGCCGCCTTGGTATCCCTCGACGAAGGAGGCGGGATGGGCGCATATCTGCCTGAGACGGATCAACGCCGTCAACACGACCAACTGATTCTTGGCCAACCCATGCAACTCAATCTGAGGCAGCAATTCATTGGTGAAGTCTTTATAGAAGGCGACATACAGCTTCTTCTGTTCCTCCGTCATCTCGGACAGGTAATTCGTCTCAATCTTGTCGGGCAGTTCTTCCAATACGTCCTTTTTGGTTCGGCGAATCATGAATGGCCGTATGACGGACAGTAGTTCCTCCCTTTTTGCGGTATTCGACTCTTTGGTTATGGGTATTTCGTACATGTTGGCAAACTTCGTGCGCGTGAACAGCAAGCCGGGCATCACAAAGTCAAATAGGGACCATATCTCCGACAAACGGTTCTCAATCGGCGTCCCCGTCAAAGCAAACGCACACTTCGACGTAAGGCATTTCACGCTGTTGGCGTTCAGCGTCGTCGGATTCTTGATGTTCTGCGCCTCGTCAAGGAAGACGTATAAGAAGCGCATCGTTTGGTATGTCTCCAGATCATTCTTCAACATGCCGTAGGACGTGACGAGCAAGTCGCAACGCTGGCCGCCCTCCAACAATAACCTTCTCCCGTCCTTCGTCCCCGCTATGACGAGGACGTCAAGCTCCGGCACGAACTTCTCCGCCTCCCTCTTCCAATTGTATATAACCGAGGGCGGCGCAACGACAATGGACGGAGGCGCCGCTTCACCGCCCCCACTCCCTTCCATCCCGCGCTTGTTCTTTTCATGCGACAGAAAAGCCAGCACCTGTATCGTCTTCCCCAAGCCCATGTCGTCGGCAAATATGCCCCCGAAAGAGTAATTCGCCATATTCTGGAGCCATTCCACCCCGACCAACTGGTAATCCCGCAAGACCGCCCGCAAAGAATCCGACAACTGCAACTCCATATCCTCAGGGTGGGTGATTCTACGAATCAGGCATCCCAAGCGGTCGTCCATTTTTACATGCTCCATGCCATTTTCCTTGAGGTGGTTGTCAAGGAACAGGCTTCGGCTAACCGGTATCTCAAACAACCCATTGCGAATGGCGTCCTTGCCGATATCCAGACTTTGCAACAAATGAATGAAGCGCTGGCCGTCCACGCTGCCAAGGTTGACGATGGAACCGTTGCGCAGGCGGTAATACCTCTTCCCTTTTTTGACGGCGTCCAGCAGTTCCACCAATTCCTCGTCCGTCACCTCGTCCAAATGAATGTCCATATAGATTACGGACTCGTCGTCTGAAAGGGAAAAGTCCAGAGTATTCAGGTTCTTAACCGACAACTTCTTGAAGTCCTGTGAATAGTACACTTCAGCCAACCTCTTCAGCCCCGTCAGCCGATCCGTCAGCATGAGCATGATTTTTTCCACGTCGTCCAGTAGGTAAAGCCTCCCCTGTTCTTTGAACCCATACGCCTTCAACGCGTCACGCGCCTTTTGTTCCCCGTCCCAGTCCCGAAAACCCTTGTCCGCCTCCCAATCGTTCAACGGGTTGACGACGCGCGGGCCATAGCAAAACTCCAACTTGGATATGACGCCCCCCGTCGCCATGTCAAAATACACCTTCGTCAGGAGGGCGCCCTCCTCCAAATCCTTCTTCACCCTCTTGTCCGTAACCACCCCCAGCTTGTCGGAATAGGGTTCCAAGAAGTTCTTTTGAAACATGCGCTTCTCACTCTCGCTTATCGTAAACAAGACCTTGTGCGCTTGGTTCCCATGGGCGTAAAGGTTGCGGAACAGTTCGCATTTTTCATCCGAAAGCCGCACGACGGCGTGTGAATCCTTCAAGAACACGTACCGATAATTCGAAGTCAGCGGCTCAAAATCACCGCATTGCGAGTAATCCACGCTCATCACGTAGGCGTCCCTTTTTTTCTCCACCCGCACCCTTACGTCCACATCCTCCAGAAAATCAATCGGAGGGGATTGTTTGCTCCACTTGATTGCCCGCACGCTCCCCCATAGGGAATCCAACAACCGCTCTACTTCCTTTTCCCCCAGAAGGATTTCGCCCGCAAGCAGATCCTCTTCGAACGAATGGTTGCCACGCCCCCCCTCCATTGTGGAAAAGTCTCCACGCAGACCATACAAGGCTTCTAAAAGCTTCGCGTCCGCCCTCGTGAAATACATGTTGTCCGGCTCGAATATAAAATTCTTGTTAAAACGATAAGGCTGCCCGCATTGGAACGACTCCAAAAAACGATCCATGTGTTTGACTCGATGCCATGTGGGCGACGGGGAAGTCGACCCGACGTCGACGCCCGCCGACAAGCCCACCTTGATCCATTCACGGGATGGTTGGCGTTCCCCCACTTGCTCGCGACAAACGTTCCAATCCACTTCCAAGTAAATCGGAAGCTTGCCAAACGTGGCGTTCATCCCCCTGTAAAACGTGGTCTTGCTAAACTCCACGGTGCCATTTTGCGGTTGATCCATACCCAACGCACCCCCGTTCAATTGACCAATTCAAACCTCGACGCATCCTCCAACTTAAACATGGAGGCGGACAGTACCTCGTCCTCTTCCTCGGCAACGTCCTTTTTCAGGATTTTTACCTCGATGTACTCATCTTCCCTGCCCACCTCGCGCTCCACGTTCAGGGAATATATCAAGTCAAACCTGTCATAGATGGCGTAACCTTTCACGTCGGTCAGACAAATCATCTGAGTGTGGTATTTCTTCGATATCTCAAACAGGGGTTTTAGGAGGTGTTCCGACGTAATGGGCCCGAAGGGGTTGTCCATAATCAACACCTTGCTCTCCCTGTTGGCGTGCATGAGGTTGTCCCCGCGCATGTAGGTCAAAAGGGAAATAAACACGACGAAAGCGCTTACGAACAATTCCCCGCCCGAATTCTCCGCAATCACCTGCCGCCACGTCTTCTTCTTCAACCGATTCGGCTCTATCTTCATCAAATGAATCTCAATCCTGTTGACGCCCACCAATCGGTCAAACAAGTTGTACGTGTCGATTTCACTGGACAGCAACTTGTCGATGGGTTTCCCCTCCTTATACAAATCCACGCAATTTAGAATCGTACTTTGCAAATACTCCTTCAATGAAATCGTCTCCAGCGATTCCTTGTCCGGCAGGTGGATCACCAGCATCTTACACCGCTTCCCGTCCAACTCAATCGTGGAATTCCGATCGATGTGGTTCATCTCGTCATACACGTTCTTTAGATAGCTCAAGGTATTGTCGACGATGCATTTCTCCATGTCGTCCATCTTCTTCATGTCGATGGCGTGCTGCTCCTGCTTCCTATCCATTTGCAGAAACACCCTTTGGAACGCGTTCAAGGCGTGTACGGGCTGGAACCTCTTCCCCTCGCTCAGAATTACATGGAAGAGGCTTTTAAACATCTCCGATTGGGGCGTGAACTCATTTTCCACGTCCGTATACCTGGCGGCCAGCTTATTCTTGCTCGCCTGTATGGCAGACGCCAAGCTTTTGTACTGCTTGACCATGCCTACGACCCAATCGCCAAAATCCTCGCATCCCCCTTCCTCCATCGCCGCACGCACCTTTGCCTCCAAGGCCGCCGCATCCGCAACGGGCTTGGCGAACTCCCGATATTCCTCCAACGTAAACTTCATGTGGTTCAAACTGTTTTCTTGCGCCCTGCACCTCGACAACCTCTTGTCCAATCTTTTCCATTCCGCCCTCTTGGCTTCCTTCTCCTTTTCATAATCCCTCGGATAAATACTCTCTTTGGGCAAAGGCTCGGACTGTCCACAGTGCTCCTCCATATTCTTCAGCATGTATTTCAAGTCTGACTTGGTTTCCGCCTCCACAAGCTGCTCCTTGGCCTTTTCCGCAGCCAAGCCATTCATGCGCTCCACGACGCGTTCGAACTCTTCCACATGGGCGTCGTACTCAAAGGCGTGGTATTCCTTGCCCACGTACCATTCTTCCTCCAACCCAAAACCGTCAATCGCCGCCTGCTTCTCTCCCCTTTGCCGCCTGTAATCCTCCAACACGTCCCGCAGCGTCTGAATCTTTCCACCGGACTCCGAACGGTAAGCCGCCAGTTTGGACTCCAACTGCTCGATATGGCAACGGAGCAAATCCTCGTTCCCCGCCGCAACTTCTTCCGCATCGTCATACTTCTCACGTTGTGAACGGGCTTTTTCCAATAGGGTGGCAATCTGATTCTGCTTCTGCCTCCATTCGTCAATATCCTCTTTGCGACTCGAGACGTCTCGCTCTAACGACGCAAGGGCGGCCGCCACGCGCTCCAACTTACCCTCCAGCTCCTTCTCCTTCCGAAGGTCGTCCTGGTTCTGGTCGTATTTCCCCATCCATCGCGCGACGTCCTCTTTCTTTCTATCAAAAACATCTTTCCTATGTCGCCAATCATTTTGCTTTGCCGCATCCTCCGCATCCACTTGCTTGAGTGCGGCCATTTGTTCCTCATATTCGGCCAATTGCGACTCCATCGTCTGAAGCCGTTCCGAAACCGCCTTCCTTTCCCCCTCCAACTCCTCTTCATCCTTCTGGGTATAAGCAAAACCCTCTATCTTGACCATGTCCGATGAAATATGGTTCAATGCCTCTTGCGCATGTGATATGACTTGGCCATTCTCACTCAGCGTCGCTTGGATTGTCTCGCACAACTCCTTCACGTAATTCTTGTTCAAAACCTTGTCGTCAAAGGGAACCAGGAAGCTCATCCCGTCCACCGCATACACTTGGTTCTTCACCTTCTCCGAGAACGCCATGTCCAGTTTCTCCCGCTCCAAGATGGGGATGACGGGGGCTATCACGTCCCCAAAATCCGTATTCTGAATGAGTTCGAAATCTTTGCGTGAAACAATCAGGGAGTATGGCAGAAATGGGTTGTTCCTGACCAATCGGAGCTTGTCCTTCTTATGCTCTGACTGGTTCCTCAACCACTCGTGTCCAAACTCCACAAAAATGTTGCGTTCCTCGAATGCCTGCTTCACCTCCTCGGGCAACTCCAACGCCTTGCCCGATTGATACTTCAAAAGACGGTCCCGCAAAACGGCGTTCTCCAAACTACGGTCATGGATTAGCTTCTGATAACGCTCCCTCTCCGCCGCCAGGGATGCCAACAATTTTTCGGTATGGAACAACCATCCCTCATCCAACTGGTGGGCCTTTAGTACTTTGGCAACCGCCTGTTTCTCCTTGACGAACGATTGAAAGGCGGATTCCGTCCTCTCCTTCTCCACCAACGCCTTGGGATAGCCGTCCCGAAGTTCCCCGCACTCCTTCTCCAACTTGCGGAGCCCGTCCTCTGTGGCCGCCCTGCGCTCCCCAAGGCTTTGCAGGTTTTGTGTGACCTCCGCTTCCTCCGCCTCGAGTTCCTCCCTGCAAGACGCGGGATTCATGGGGATTCCCGGGTAGGCGGCAGCCAACGTTTTTTCAGACTCCTCAAACGCGCCAATCTTGCCGCGCATGTGCATCCATTGTTCGCGTAAAGCCGCATCCTCGCGACGCGCCTCTTCTTTGTCCGCCAATAAACCCGCAAGCCCCTCTTCCTCTTCCGACAAATGGGTCTGCGTCTCCCCACCCATCTTTTCCAAACGCAGGACTTCCTCTTGGTATTTCAACTTTAAGGCGTGACGAACGCCTTGGATCATTGCGTTCCTATCCGCCTGCTGCAAATTCTCCTTCTCCAACTCCACTTCAAATTGGGCGATTCGGGAGTTTAGACCCCGCAGCTCCTCCATATATTTGGAGCATAGTGCGATGTTCTTCTTCCGCTCGACCCGTCCCTTTTCCGCATCCACGCCCGCCATCTCTTCCGATAGGGCGGCAATCCGTCTTTCCACTCCGAGGAGTTTCCCCTCCACCGCGTAATACTCGCTCGACAACCTTTGGTAATCCAACTCCTTGATTGCGCCTTCCATTCTTTTGGCGTCCGAAGCGATCCGTTCCTTCTCCGCAGCCAACCGACCGAGACTCTCCCGTGCGAATCCATAAGCGTCCCCCAAAGAGTCCTTCTTGTCCTCCCACGTCGCCAGCAACGCCCCGTACGCCTCCAAGTCCGCAACCACGTCGGCGGACTTCCTCCTGAAGTCCTCGAACACCGCCCGTTCGGCAATCATGTCCTCGTTCTTCACCAACTGCCCCGTATGGTTTTTAATGAGTTCGCGAATGTTCTCAACCAGATTCCCGTTCTGGTTCAATTGGTCCTCTATCGTCGGAACAAACCATTTCTTGATCAACGCCTTGTTCGTCTTGCAGTCATTGAAGAAGGACGTCAAGCCCGCCTCCTCCTCGTTGATTTTGACCATAAGGTTCTTCCATTCCGAAGGGTGGATTTGATACTCCGCCAACCTCTTGGCGTACTCCCTTTTATATCCCGCCACGTTCCAACGGAACAACCATACCGGATTCCCCTCCTTCTCCGCTTCGGAGAGGTTTTTGACCACCTTCTCAAAATCCACCAGCTTGACGATTCCTTTTTCCTCCGTCGTCAAGGCGATGTTCCTTATGTCGTAATTGCTCCCGCCCTCGTACTCCGAGAGGAACGTCACAATCTTAATGTTGTTGCCTTCCTCCTCCAGACCCGTCCCCTGCACCTTTTTGACGCCAATCCCCGTAAGCACCCTTTTACCGCTGCCGTCCAAAATCCACTCGATCATGATGTAGGCGGGCGCCTTGGATTTTTCAAAATAATCCTTAAAAAGCCTGTCCTTCAACTTTTGGTTGGGGATGACCGGCTGCATCATCATTTGAACCAAAACCGTCTTGCCTCCGCCGTTTTGAAGGTTCAGCAAGGCGTCCTCCCCGTTGTAAAAATCCAAAGTCTGGTCATAGATGTGACGATTGTCGTTATACGTGAAGTTCACAAACCGTATCTTCCCTATCCTTGCCATCGTTATCTCCCTATAAAGCAAATAATTTTTCGATCGTCTCCAGCCTGTCCGCATCCAAAAATTGATACGTCATCAGATTCGTCATCTTCGTGCTCGGACGTACGTCCTCTTCAACCATGTCGTAAACCAGCAGGCCGTGCTTGGCGAGGAATCCACATACGCTTCGAATGTAACCGTATTTCGTCTTCCTCTTGCCTGGCTCGTCAATCTGCAACGCGTTCCAATGTTCCAACATGGCCGTCACGTTGACGCGCGCCTCCTGCTGCCGTTGCTCAACGTCCTTTTTGGCGCCGGCGTACTCCAACCTCGCCGTAACGACCTCTTCCAATTCCGGCAACCGTATAAAGTCCCTCGACTTCACAAAACTGCCCTTCCCACTGTAAAACACGTGGATGATCACGCATATGATGTACTGCGACAGGTAAAAGTCAATCTTCCTCGCATCATAACCAATCACCCTTTGCAGATCCATTTCCTTGATCCCCAAGACGTCGTTCCCCTCTTCCGGGATTAGGTACACGACTTGGTTGTACTTTTCTATCATGACTTGGCTGCCCTTTGCCAGAACCTCCAACAAGTTCCTTATCTCACTATCCGAATAATACAGATACAACTCCTTGTTCTTATCATAAGTGAGTTCTCCCTCTTTCAGCAGATAGTAGTAAATCCGCATGGCCTTCTCTAAATTCTGCTCGTCCATTGTCACCTTCCCTCCACCTGAAACAAAATGTCAGGGCAACGCAAGCCCGTCGTGGTTGAAGCCCCAAAATCCATCCCCGTCCGGACGCCCTCCTCCGATGGCCCAAACTCCTCCGTCTTCCCCCTCCATTCCGGGACGAATACCGTCTTGTGTCTGGAAATCACTATTTTCAGGGAAGAGACGGCTTGGTACCTTTCGTCCTTGTTCAACAGGGAGAGTACGCAATACTTGACGTCAAATTCTTCGGAGGGGTTGAATACCGTTTTTGCCTTCTGCCTGTTGATGGTAGTGAAATCCACATGGGCCAAGTTCGTAAGCTGCAACAGCACGTTGGTCAAAACCTTCAATTCCGGCACGAGCTTGCCATATTCCCCTTCCGGGAGAAGCAGCAGTTCCGACAACGTGACCGCTTGATTGGAACCGTCCAGCGCTTGGCTCACGATGGTTTCAAAGATGGATAGGTACTGTTCGTTCAACACCCGAATCCGAACGTCCCGCTCCCCCTCCAAATGACTGAAGTAACGATTGGACATCAAGACGTTGTTCCCCTCGACGACCGTCCCACCGGCGAACTTCTGCTCCCTAAGCGCCATCCCCATGTGGAACAACTTGTGGATTCTCGGCTTGAACAAGGGACGCAGAATGGAAACGAGGGGTTCGGACAAGTCGGGATTCCCCTCCAACCTCTTCAATACCGCATCCTCAAAATTCAGACGATTCTCAAACCCGATGTACAAGATGTTGTCCACCGCCTCGTCGTACACCTTCTGCAACTCTTGCTGCTTGAGCAGTAAATTGGACTGCTCGTTGATGATGAACTTGAGCTTGCCTTTGATGTACGCGATATTGGCAACCTCCCGCTCCAACGCCTCTTGGTCGGCGTGCGTCCGACCCCCCTCCATAATGGAGTCCTCCGCTTTGGCAATCAATTCATATAAGCTGTCATAGCCTTCCTTCTGCTCGTCAATCGATGCGAAGGTATGGTTGTATATCTCCTCATACTCCCCTATGCCCGCACTGCCAATGTCTTCTTTGACTTTCTTGATGAAGTAGTTGATCCTCTGAATCTGTGTCTTCCCGATATTGAACAGGCTGTCCACGTTCGCCCTGGCCGCGCCGAAATTCCTCTTCTTAATCGACAGGCTCAGCTTAAATTGCTCGATGGACACCTGCAAGGTTTCCTCGATTTCCAACGTATTGAACATGAACTTGTAACCCTGGGGCGTCATGTAGTAGGAATAAACCCCCTCGTTCTCAAACTCTATCCTCTTGTCGTCAATCAGTTTGATGTTGATCTTCTCCTCTTGACCGACTTCAAAATTATACGTGTCAAAATAATGTGGAACCCCGTTGTTCTGTAGGCACTCCTTCACCAGAAAATCCGCAACGTTCACGTACTCTTCATTGGGAACGCCCTTCTTAAGGTATTCCCCATCCAGCCTCCCAATATAAGTGGCGATATCGTTTTTGGTGCATATTTCTTCTAGTAAGGATTTCTCCATGATAAAGCACAGAACGAGCATAACCAGATTAATCGACTCATTGCCGTTGATTCCATATTCCCGCAGCTTGACCTTTTTCGACACCCTCGTCGTAATGGATTCCGTAATCGCAATAATCTCAGCCCGCTTATGGAAACTCTTCAAAAACTCGTACGTCATCTCTTCCTTCTCTTTTTCCCAATTATATAAAATTCCCGACAATGCCGCCCACTTTTATCAGGTTGATTCTATCATACCTCCCGCATAAAAGCAATAGGAAAATTACCTTGGCAACCTTGCGCGGTGTCCCATTGCAACCTCTATTGCATTGAACCTTTACTCAAACCTTGAGCGGTGTGCTTTGCGCAAACGAGAAGGGCCAAACCCTCAACTAAGGCTTGACCCCTGCATTTTCCCTTTATTTTTTGCTTCTTCGTTATACAAGCATTCATTCAGTATGGTTCAAATGGCTTTTCGGGAGCCCCGTCAGTATCCCACCCCTGATTCTGACGGACTGCCGCCTGAGTCTTCTAGGATTTTGCGCAAGTCATACGTCAGTATCAGGTGGAACAATACCGTTTTATATACTAGCACGATGTTGGCGTCGATATAACAATATTTGTTCACTATGAATTCGTAAGTCTTAAAAAGGAAGGCAACCGTGGTGATCACGATGCCTATTGCCACCATGCCGAGGCTGAGGCTGAATACGCACAGGAAAATGACGGTCGCAATATAAAACAACAATACGAGACCATACTGCTTGGATATTCGCAACGACAGGTATATCGTGCTTAACAACCGCTCCAACATGCCATTTAGTGATGCAATGTCCTTATCCTTCAACTCCAAGTAAATGTCATTAAAAATTTCCTCGTTCTTTTTTTTCTTTCTCTCTACACTTTGGCTCAACGCCCAATTCTTATAACACTCGAAATAACCGTTATATTTTAAGTCTCCCAACTCTTCACAGATAAGCCTTCCCAGCACACTTAGCATTCTATGTCTCCTACATGAATTAACGTCGCACCCTAATTTATCATATTTTATTTTCTACAAAATGTTCATATTATATCCGCTGAATCCGTAATTATTAATTTACCGTTCAAAATACGTTGCTTTAAGATGGCAAGTGGAGTTGCCTGAGCAAAATGTAACAAAAGTCTCCTGATTTTTTGTGGAAAAAGACGAATTGTGTAGAAGAATGACTTGTGATATAATGATCCCTACATACACCGTAGGGACAGTAGAAGCCGGTAACACCTAAAAGATCACCTTTGTACCTTGACCAGTCTTAGGTGATCTCTTAGATCTCAATACGGTCAACCACTTTGTGGCGGTTGTCTATTATGATGTCTTCTTACCATGTTTCTGTTGAAAAATCAACAATAAATCCGCATTATTTACCATAAAGATAAAGTTTATGCGTTGAAGTTTATGCCACGAGGGTCACGTACTCCCCCTTGCGCCTAGACTACCCCAAATTTGTACTGCGTCACCGTATGGTACCGCTCGCCCGCCTTGCGAACGCAGGACTCAAAAGTCGGAATGTTGCACGAATTCGGAAAATACTGAGTTTCGAAGCAAACCCCGTCCCTCTTCTTATACTTGGCCCCGTCCTTTCCGTCCTCGTCCATAATGAAGTTGCCCGTATAGAGCTGCATGCCCGGCAAATCCGTATAGATGTCCATCTTACGGCCAGACCCTTCATGTATCAAGCTCCCCGCATATTGGACGCCGGCCCCATCCTTTTTAAGCACGAAATTGTGGTCGTAGCCGCCACCCAACGCCAAAGGCTCATAATCCTCGTCAATCTCCTTACCAATCTCCTTCGCCTTGCGGAAATCCATCGGGGTGCCCGTAACGTCGACCACTTCCCCCGTCGGAATCAAATCACCACCCGTCGGAGTAAACTGGTCCGCCATCATAATGACCTTGTGGCCCAACACGTCACCCGCGTCATGGCCCGCCAAGTTAAAATACGCATGGTTCGTGAAGTTAATCGGCGTATCCTGATCCGACGTCGCGTCATACGTCAACCACCACTCATTTTCATCATTCAACCGATACGTCACCGACGCTTCCAATGTTCCTGGAAAACCCTGCTCGCCATCCGGACTCGTCCTAGAAAACGTGACCTCGTCGTACCCATCCCCTTCCCTACACTCCGCTTTGTACATCAAACGATTGTAACCGGGGCTGCCCCCGTGCAAATTATTCTCGCCGTCATTCTTCTCCAGCTCGTACCTCTTGCCATTCAACGTAAACGCCGCGCCACCGATGCGGTTGGCGTGCCTGCCGATGAACGACCCAAAACCCGGCCCATTCTTCTCCTCATAACTTGCCAAGTCACCATACCCCAAGTTCACGTCGCCCATCACTCCGTTTCCGTCCGGAACGACGATGCGCAGTACAATGGCGCCATAATCCATAACTTCCACCTGCATCCCGTTCTTGTTGGTCATGGTAAACGCCGTAACCTCCTCTTGACCTTTTGTCTTGCCAAAAACCCTCTTTGTGATAGCCATCTTGCATCCTCCTTTTATTTATTGTCTTGTGCCTCCAAGGCCGGCGCAATGTGTAGTTCGTCCAGTTGCTTGGCGTCGACCGAGTTAGGGGCGTCCGTCATAAGGCAGGACGCGTCCTTGACCTTGGGGAAGGCGATTACTTCGCGAATATTGTCCTCGCCAGCCAAGAACATGGCGAGTCGGTCAAATCCATAGGCGAGTCCCGCATGGGGCGGCACTCCGTAGCGAAACGCATCCAGCAGGAAGCCAAACCTATCGTAGGCTTCCTCCTTGTCAAACCCCAGAATGGCAAACATCCTCTCCTGGACGTCGTTTTGGTGGATACGTACCGAGCCGCCTCCCACTTCCGAGCCATTCAACACGATGTCGTAGGCTTTGGAGCGTACCTTTTCGGGCGCCTCGTCAAGCAAGTGCAAATCCTCCTCCATCGGCATCGTAAAGGGGTGGTGTTTGGCCACGTACCGCTCTTGCTCCTTGGCATACTCAAGCAATGGGAATTCCGTAACCCACAAGAACTTATAAACATTCGGGTCGATTAGTTCCAGCCAGTCCGCCAACTCAAGCCGCAAGTTACCCAAGACGTCGAACACGACCTCGTCCGTGTCTGCCGCAAACAACAGCAAGTCCCCCGGCTGCCCGTTCATTCTGGTCGTCAGACCCTTTACCTCGTCCTCGGTTAAGAACTTGGTGAAGGAGGATTTCACCGTCACGTCCTCCCCTATCGCCAGATAGGCCAAGCCCTTGGCGCCAAACTCCTTGGCGCGGGCCACCAGGGCGTCAATCTTCTTCCTTGGCATTGCACCTTGCCCAACGGCGTTTATGCCCCTTACCGAGCCGCCCCGTTCGACGGCTCCCGTAAACACTCCAAATCCGCAGGATTTTACGACGTCGGTCACGTCCTGCAATTCCAACCCAAACCGTAAATCCGGCTTGTCCGAGCCAAACCGCTCCATCGCCTCCCGATACGTCATTCTGGGGATGGGCAATGCGACGTCCACCCCTATGGTTTCCTTGAACAACCGTCTTAACAGGCGCTCGTTCACGTCTATCACGTCGTCCACGTCCACAAAGGACATCTCCATGTCAAACTGTGTGAACTCCGGTTGCCTGTCCGCCCTCAAATCCTCGTCGCGGAAGCACCTGGCAAGTTGGTAGTATTTGTCAAACCCAGAACACATCAGAAGCTGCTTGAACAATTGCGGGGATTGCGGCAAGGCGTAGAAGTCCCCTGGATGCACGCGGCTGGGTACCAGATAATCCCTCGCCCCTTCCGGAGTGCTTTTCGTCAGCATGGGCGTCTCTATCTCTATGAACCCTTCCTCTCCCAAGAAGCCCCTCATAATGGAGGCCATTCGGCTCCTCATCATCAGGTTCTGTTGCAAATCCGGCCTTCTAAGGTCCAGGAAGCGGTGTCGCAAGCGTACCTCGTCCTTCGTCCTGCTGTCTGACTCAATCGGAAACGGCGGCGTATCGGACTCCGACAACACCCTCAATTCCGTCGCCCGTACCTCGACCCCGCCCGTCGCAAGGTTCTCGTTGACCGCCACCCCCCTGCTCTCCAATCGACCGGTTACGGCGATAACGAACTCACTGCGTATCTTCTCCGCCTTGGCAAACCCTTCCTCGCCCACGTCCTTCGCTTCAAAGATTATCTGTAGAATCCCCGTTCGATCCCTCAAATCCACAAAGATGACGCCACCCTTGTTCCTGCTTTTCTGCACCCACCCCATGACTGTTACCACGCTGCCTACCGCTTGTCCGGCCACCTCCGCCAGATAGTGCGTCCTCCGTAGACCCTTCATCGACTCCGCCATCGTTCCCTCCTTCTATAATCCCTTCATTCAAAATGTGCAGGGCACATTTTGGCCCACGTCTTATGACGCCGCGGACTGCTCCATATCTGCGCAAAGGCAAAGTGAGCATCCTCAAGCTTGCTTGCATGATGCGAGCGCGCCCGCGAACCTGGTATCATTTCATTGCTTGGCCCGCAATGCGAAGCCCTTCCTCACTTGTCGAATCTCATGGAAAAGCGTCTGCGTCTTCATAATGCGGTACTCCTTCTCCCGGTGCAGCGCCTCGTACTCGTCCGAATGCAAAATACGCTGGAACGCCAAGAATGCGTCCATGTCATAGTTCTTCGCCCCTTCCACCATCAGCTCAAAGGCCACTTCCCTGCTGAACGCGTCGCGGTAGGGGCGCTTGGAAATCAAGGCGGAATACTCGTCACAAATACGAATCACCCGAGCCCCCCACGGTATGTCCGACCCCTTCAAGTTGTCCGGATATCCAGAACCGTTATAATTTTCGTGGTGGTGGTAGACCATCTTCGCCACGTCTTCTGAAAACCCCTGCTCCATGGCAATCTCATAGCTGAACTGAGAGTGCATTCTGGTGTATTTCATTTCCTCCACCAACATCGTGTCCGAATCCCTGCCGTATAGGTGGCTGGTCAAACGCAGTTTCCCTATGTCGTGCAATATTCCCGCTATGGCGACGCTGCGGACCACTTCTTCCCCTTCTCCCAACTCTTTGGCCACCATGGCTGCCAAGTTGCTGACCAACATGCCGTGACGGATGGCGTTTTTTAAGTCTTCCTTAAAATACCTCATACCAATCCCCTATGCCTTCCTATCATTTCATCAATGCGTTCTATGTATTGTCCCACGTTCTTCACGTTCTCCGAACGCTCCATCCTCTTTACCCCGGTCCTTACGTATTTTGAGACGGCGCCCGCCCCCACGCCAAGTATCGTCTGCCTCTCCTCCATCATGAGCACGTTGTACAGACACTCCTTGCCCCGCTTGGCGTAACCGACGTTCTCGCGGAAGGCCGCATTCGTCAACGACGCCTTGTGCTTCTGCCTGTACATGTAATAAGGTTCGTAACCCTCCTCCTTGGCAAACGACCGACCCATCTCCAGCATTTCGTCCACGCCGTCCTCCTCTTCCCTGCGTCGTCCATCCGCTTGGTCGTCGTACTCCTTCTGCAGGCGCAGCTCGGACGCCCGCTTGACGACGAGGGAATGTATGGTCAGACAATCCGGTCTGAGCGGCCTTATCCCCGACAAGGTGTCGCGGAAGTCGGACGGCGTCTCTTCCGGCAGTCCCGCAATGAGGTCTACGTTTATATTATCAAATCCTACCTCCCTTGCCAAGTAAAAAGATTGTACCACTTCCTCTACCGAATGGAGCCTCCCAATTAATCCCAACGTCTTTTGCTTCATCGTCTGTGGGTTGATGGAGATTCTGCCCACCCCTTGGTCGTACATGACCTTCAGCTTATCCTTCGTCAACCCGTCGGGACGTCCCGCCTCCACCGTGAATTCCGCAACGTTTCGAAAGTCAAAGCAATCCCTTATCTTCTCAATCAGCCACTCCAATTGCATGGCGCTCAACGCCGTGGGCGTCCCTCCCCCTATGTATACGGTCGTTGGACTCCGATTCGCCACGCCACCGCCAACCCGCTCCATTTCCTTCCCCAACGCCTTTAAGTATCCTTCTACAAGCCCCGCGTGAGTCTCCATGGAAACGGCCGGAAAGGAGCAGTACCGACATCTGGTCGGGCAAAACGGAATGCCGACGTACAGGCTGAACCCCCCGTCCACATCCAGATTTCGAACCATTGCCCACTCCTTTTTGGCGACGCCTACGCTGAGCGCTATCTTGTCCTCCCGACAATAGAACGACTCCTTCATCCAGCGGGACGTTTCTTCCTCGTCATACCCCTCCATAAAACGTCCCATCGGCAGCTTGGTCGGCCTCACCCCCGTCAACGTTCCCCAAGGGGGTGCGACTCCCAGCCCCTTCTTCAAGACGCAGAACACCAACCGCTTCACGATGTTTTTTCCATCCCTCTTCCACTCGTCGGCGGCTTCCACGCAGGTCGGGGCCATCGCCTCCCCTTCCGCTTTTCGTACCCCACCTTCATAATATGCGGCATCCCATACGCCGTGTGTGAAATCAGGCAATATCAAAGCTTTGCCCGTTCCCATCGTCGCCAAGCGACCCTTACGCCAATCCTCCCTCTCGTCCGCCCCCACCATCCTGTATTCCACCTCTTCCAAAGGCAGGAACGTCATGAGAAGGGCCCTGACGTCATATTCAAAATCCATCCTCGTCGCCACTACCACCATGTCAGCCTTATCCCCCAAATGTTCCGTAGAGAGGAACGTTAGAGCGTTATGGTTCTCAATAACGCTTCTATACCCTCTCGATGCCCAACACTCCTTCAACCATCCTGATTTTGGACACCACGTGGTTCAACTGTTTCACCCCATTGATTTCAAACCCTATGCTTATCGTGGCCGTACCTTGTTTGCTCGTCCTTGCGTCCATCGTCCTCACGTCAACCATCTGCTCGTTGAACGCCTTGGTAAGGTCCAACACGATTCCCCTCCTGTTATGGGCGTACACCACGATTTCCGCCAAATAAAGCTTCTTGTCCCCTTCTTCCCCTTCCGACACGTGCCATTGAGCCTCAATCAGGCGTTCCTCCTCGCCCTCCGACAAATGCTCCATATTGACGCAGTCCGTTCGGTGAATCGACACGCCCCTGCCCCTGGTGACAAAGCCCACTATCTCGTCTCCAGGAACGGGATTGCAGCATTTGGAGAACCTCACGGCGACGTCGTGCGCGCCTCTGACGAGGATTCCCCCCTTCGTCTTCAACACCTCGGTTGGCCGGTTCTCCCTCGTCACGTCGATGAATTCCAGAACCTGTTCGTCCGTCATCTCCTCCTGGCTCAACCTCTCGTGCTCCGCCACCAAGCGGTTGACCACTTGCCCTTCCTTCAAACCACCATGGCCGACTGCGGCACAGATGGACTCCCAATCCCGAAATCCGTACCTCCTTAGACAGGCGTCCACGAATTTCGGCTTAAGCAAATCCGACAATACGATGCTTTTCCCTTTACAATAGTTGCTTATCAGTTCCTTGCCCCTTATGACGTTCTCTTCCTTCAACTCGTCCTTGAACCATTGGTTTATCTTGTTCTTCGCCTGCGTGCTCTTTACGATGGCGAGCCAATCCCTGCTCGGCCCTTTGGAACTCTGCGACGTGAGGATTTCGATTTGGTCCCCATTTTGAATCTCATACTCGATGTTGACCAGATTCCCGTTCGCCTTCGCCCCCACCATCCGATTGCCCACCCCACTGTGAATGGCGTAGGCAAAATCAATCGGGGTGGAGCCACTCGGCAGATTCTTCACGTCCCCATCGGGGGTGAAGCAAAATACACTGTCTCCATACAAGTTGAGGTCGCTCTTAAGCAGATTCAGGAATTCCTTGTTGTCCGACATCTCCGTCTGCCATTCCAATATCCGCCTCAGCCACGCCATCTTCTCCTCTTCACTGACCAACGTCGCCATTCCGGCACGATTTTCCTTATATTTCCAATGCGCCGCAATGCCGTATTCCGCCGTTCGGTGCATTTCATGGGTACGAATCTGTATCTCGAACACCTGCCCGCCCGGTCCGACCAGCGTCGTATGCAACGACTGGTACATGTTGGGCTTCGGCATGGCGATATAGTCCTTAAAACGCCCCGGCATGGGCTTATACATTTCATGGATGACGCCAAGGGCGGCATAACACTGCTGCACGTCGTTCACAATAATTCGAACGGCAAACAGGTCGTATATTTGCTCCAACGGCTTGTTCTGCCTCACCATTTTGCGGTAAATGCTCAGGTAGTGTTTCACCCTCCCGTCCACGGTCGCCTCCATCCCCAACTCGTCGACGTGTCTCTTCACGTCGGCCACGACGTCGCTTATGAACGTTTCCCTCTCCTTTCGCAGAACCTCCAGCTGGCTCGTCAACCTCTCATACTCTTCCGGTTGTAGATAACGGAACGACAGGTCATCCAACTCGACCTTCATCTTAGAAATACCCAAACGGTCGGCAATGGGCGCATAGATGTCCATGGTCTCCCTGGCCTTCTCCCTTTGCCTTTCGGGCGAAAGGGCGGCCAACGTCCTCATATTGTGGAGGCGGTCGGCCAATTTGACGAGGATGACTCGGATGTCCTTGGCCATGGCCAAGAACATTTTGCGCAAATTTTCACCTTGTTCCTCCAACTTGTCTTGGTATAGGTCAATCCTGGTCAGTTTGGTGACTCCGTCCACCAACGACGCAATCTCTTCCCCGAACTCCCTTTCAACGACGTCCGACGCATACCCTGCTTCATTTATCACTCCATGCAGGAGCCCCGCGATAATCGTCTCCTTATCCAATTCCAAATGAGCCAGCATAATGGCGACGCTGACCGGATGGAAGACGTACGGCTCCCCGGATTGTCGGAATTGCCCCTCGTGCGCCTCCTTTGCCAGACGGTACGCCTTCTCCATCAGCTTGAAGTCGTCGGAAGGATGGTATCGTTCCACAATCGCAACTAAACGTCCAAACAATACGTCCGGATTCGATTCGCCAACCAACTCGATCTGGGGAAACGTTCCCGTGTCAATCGACATGACGCCATGTTCGTCCATTGCCGAATCGTACATGACCATCCCTCCCTTCTTGACTGACGCCACGGATTCTGATACCATGGACTGCTCCGCATTTCATGCTCGCGCAGTCCCCAAACATTCGAACTCCGCCCCATCGGGCTACATTCTCATGTTTTGCGGGTAATGATACCACGGACTGCTTCGCATTTCATGCTCGCACAGTCCTAAAACATTCGAACTCCGCCCTACTCGGGCTGCGTTCTCATGTTTTGCGGGTAATGATACCACGGACTGCTTCGCATTTCATGCTCGCGCAGTCCTAAAACATTCGAACTCCGCCCTACTCGGGCTGCGTTCTCATGTTTTGCGGGTCCCAAGGTCATGTTGTTTCATGCAAGCATGAAACAACATGACCTTTTGACCCTGGTATCATTATAATGACAAGTATTCAAAAATGCAACCAGTAAAAACCCTAATTTATGATTGTAATAATCCTCAACATGGTTTAGAATGGAAATGGAACAAGCGATAAGGACAAGCACGATAGGAGGAAGCATATATGGAAAGCAAAGGCAGCAAGATATACGCAAAGGACAGCAAGAAGATATCCGTAACCATCATTCCGGGACATTTTGCCACAAGCCACTCCCACATCAACCTGTACATCGACATGACGTCGTTGAAGAACAAGCACAGTGCCGCAATGGCCGTGGCCAAGTCCATCTCGAAGGAGTACGTGTATTCGACCAACGTTGACACCATCATCTGCATGGACGGGTGCGACATGATTGGCGCTTATGTAGCGGAGGATTTAACGGCTTCCGGCATGCAAGCCATTAATGAGAAGGACTCCATCTACGTCGTCTCCCCCGAATTCAATTCGGATGGACAGATGATTTTTCGAGACAACATCCAACGTATGATAAGGGACAAGCACGTCTTGTTGTTGTTGGCTTCCGCCACGACCGGCAAGACCATCTCCCGCAGCCTGGATTGCATCGAGTATTACGGCGGCAAGGTTCAGGGCATTTCCGCCATCTTCAGTGCGGTACGCGCGATTGGCGGCCACGACGTCCAATCTATATTCACTAGCGAAGACTTGCCACATTATCAGACGTACCCACAACATTCTTGTCCGTTCTGTGCCGAAGGACAACCCATCGAGGCCATCGTGAACGGATACGGGTACTCGAAGTTATAGGAAGGCTTGGCCTTCTTGCAAAGCACGAATCATCGGAATGATGGATTTGCCATCGTTCCGATGATTTAAAACACTCAAACCAATTCCACCGGATGGTCCACCAGATACTCGAATTGTGACCTCGCCCTCTTAAAGCAATCCAATATTTTATCCGAGAACACGCCGCACTGCCCGCCCACAATCATTTCATGTGCTTCTTCCTTGCTGTAGGCGTCCTTGTACACCCTCTCGCTGACCAATGCGTCATACACGTCCGCCAATGCGACAATCTGTGCGCAGATTGGTATGTCGTCGCCCACGAGGCCGTCGGGATAACCCTTGCCGTCATACCGTTCGTGGTGGTGCCTGCATATTTCATAGCACCTCTTATAGAACTCTTCTTCGTCAATGAAGTTCAAACGCTTGACGATGTCGCCACCTTTGGCGGAGTGCGACTTCATGATCTCAAACTCCTCCCCCGTCAAACGACCGGGCTTAAGCAGAATCGTGTCGGGAATCGCAATCTTGCCAATGTCGTGCAGGACGGAGGCCACGGAAATCATTTCAATGTCACTGGGCTGAATGCCGTACTCCTTATAATTCTCCGCAATGCATTCCAACAGAATCCTGGTAAAATACCTTATCCGCATGATGTGCTGCCCGGACTCCAAGTCTCGGAACTCGACCACGGTACTCAGCGTATCTATTACATGGTTGTTGATCTCCTTGATCTTCTTCGCCTGCTTCTCAATCTCATCCGTCTGCTTCCGTATCAAGTCCTCCAAATAATTCTGATGCCTGTACAGACTGGCGACGTTGCTTACGCGCTTTCTTACGATGTAGGGGTTGAACGGCTTCGTGACGATGTCCGACACCCCCATGTCATACCCGCGTTGCTCAGTATCCTGCGAGTCGTCACCCGTAATCAGAATGACGGGAATCCGCTTCATCATCCCTCTCTCGTGCAACTCGTTCAACACCCCAAACCCATCGACCTTGGGCATGATGATGTCCAGCAGTATGATTTTTATATTCTCAGAATTGCCGCGTATGTACTCAATCGCCTCTTCCCCGTCACCCGCTTGCACAATATTGTACGTACCCTCGAACAGCTGACTTAAAATGTCCCGATTGACCTCCATGTCGTCAACAATCAGCATTACGTTGTCTTCCATCATTTCCTCCCAACCTTGTGCGTCACTTTTTGTAATCCAACAATTCCGTCTTTAATTTGATGAAATTCTCCACGACGGTCTGGTATACGCCGTCCAAATCGTTGCCGTACTCCTTCGCCCTCAACCTCTCGACAAGCGTGCCGAGAGGTTTGTTGACGGACTCCACCCCCAAATTAGAGGAGACGCCCTTCAACGCATGGGCGTGCTTGAACGCCTGCTCGTAATCGTTCCTATCCAAACACTCCCCAATCTGGGCCAGATTCTCATCGTCCAAAAATTTATACAGAAACTTCGTAAACAATTCGTCGTTGTTCATAAAACGCGCCATCGTGTTCACCAAATCCACTTGGTTGTTATCCAGAATATCTTTCAAACGACCATCCATGTAATTCCCCCAATCCGTAATATGGGCTATTATTCATAATAACCATAGTACAACAAATTGTTCAGGTCAAGTAACAACTTGACCTGACTGCCAACCTTGCCAATCCCACTTAAAAACCGGTTGTTCTGACTGCCCAAATCCGTACTGGGCGGATCCACTATGTCTTTGGGCGCAAGCGAGACGACTTCCGCTATCTCGTCCACGATCAACCCAATCATTTCTTCGCCAACCGTAGCCACAATAATGCAGGTACGGTCATTGTACTCTGCCAGATCCTTCCCCAACCTCGCCCTTACGTCGATTACGGGGATGATCTTGCCCCTCAGGTTGATTAGGCCCTTTATAAAATGCTCCGTCTCCGGAACCTCCGTTATCGGTTGCATCGCCGTAATCTCCGTGACGTGGCTGATTCCGAACCCATAGTAGTCGCCGTCACAAAGGAACGTCATATACTTGTTCAATTCCCCCTCCACCACTACTTCCTCATTTACTAAAGTCGTCCCTTCACTCATAAACGTATCCCTCCATAAAAACGTCAAACCGCCTTGCCTACAGCCATTGAAAACGTCCAAGGCGTATTAGCTGTTTATCAGGCTCCCCGTATCCAAAATCAAACTGATGCTGCCGTCACCCAACTGCGTACAACCGGACAATCCCTTTACCTTCTTGATGTAATTGGGAATGGGTTTGACGACAATCTCCTGTTCACCTATCAACTCGTCGACAAATACGGCAATGAACCTCTCCTCATATTCCAACAACGTTACAATGCCTTCCTCAATGTCGTCATGGCCGAACCCCAAGTTGTAGTATTTCTTCAAGCGAAGGACGGGATAGCATTCCCCGCGAAGCATAATGAACTCCGAACCATCCGGCTCGACAATCAGCTGTTCCTTTTTGATGCCCACGAATTCCTTGACGTCCTCCGTCGCAACGACGTAATTGGAAGAGCCCACCGCTAAAATGATGCCGTCAATAATGGCCAACGTCAACGGAATCTTCAACGTCATGGTCGAGCCAAACCCCTCGTCACTGTCGATGTCAAGGCTCCCGCCAATGCTTTGGATGTTCCTCATGACGACGTCCATCCCCACGCCTCGTCCGGAGAACTCCGTAACCTCCGTGTTCGTGGAGAATCCCGGAAGGGTAATCATGCTGTACACGTCCTTACCCGTATAATCCTTCTCCATACCCTTCTCTATCAGGCCCTTTTCCCTTGCCTTCTTTAAAATGCCCTTCCTAGACAGTCCCTTGCCGTCGTCCTTTACGATGATCCAAACCTTGCCGCCCTCGTTCTTCGCCTCGAGAGTGATGGTCCCCTTCGCCGGCTTGCCCGCCTGCTCGCGTTCCTCCCTCGTCTCAATCCCATGGTCGGCCGCATTTCGAATCATATGCATCAACGGGTCGGAAATATGCTCAATAATGTTCTTGTCTACTTCCGTTCCCTCTCCAATTATTTCCAAATCAATATCTTTATCCAACTTCTTCGTCATGTCGTAGACGACGCGGTTCATCTTCTGGAAGACGTTCGTCAACGGCATCATCCGTATGGACATGATGGCCTCTTGCAGCTCCGACGTGAGTTTCGTCATCTGTGCGGCCTGCTGGTTAAAATTCGTCAAGTCCAACCCGGGAACTTTAAGGTCCTGGTTCTGCAACACGACCGACTCCGCAATCACCAACTCGCCAATCAAGTCCATCAACATATCCATCTTCTCCACGTTGACGCTGATAAAGCTTTGGTGGCTGGCACCGGTCGCCGCCGGCTTGCCGTTTTTGGCCGCATTCGCATTGCCTACGGGTTTGGCCTTGGGCGTCTGTCCTTTGGCCGCCGCTTTCTTGGACTTTGGCTTCTTTTCTATTTCATCCGCCTTCATTTCCTTGTGTTCTTCTTCCTGCACCATTCCCTCCATCACGTCCCTGTCAAAATGAAGGGTGGGAACCTGCAGGTCGGCGCTGTTCATGCATTCCGTAAATTCACTCGGCGTCAGCTCCAAAATGTCTATATGCGATACGCCCGCACTATGGTCCACCAAGGACATCACCTCGCCCTCGCTGTTGATGGTGTGGATGGCAATCCAAAACCCTTTCTCTATTATGGTGGCGCTCGTGCCTTCGTCCTCCGTAATGGTGGCGGGCTCGTAGCGCATGTCAATTGCGATGTTCTGCAACTCAAATACGGCGGAATAGGCCTTTAAGTTCGCCATTTCCGTTTCTTTTCGGTATTGGATGCGGATTAAGAAGAACTTGCTGCCTTCCCCAATGTTCACCAACTCAAACGCAGGCGCTTGGCCGTCAACCGTGGCCGGCTCCTTCACCTTGGGTTGCTCCGCCTCCATCGACTCTACCGGTTCGGGTACCTCCGGCTCTTCCTCCAAGCCGTCCTTAATCCTCTTCAATTTCTCGTAAAAATTCTCCAAATCTTCGACCAACTGCGTCTCGTCGCCGTCCGCTTCCCCGCCGGACTTAATCTTCTCCAATTCGCCCGAAATAAAGTCAAATCCTTCAAAGATGTAGCCAATCAATTCCGTTACCGGCAAATTTTCAACCTCGTTCTCACGCATGTACCCAAAAATGTCTTCCAGCCTATGGGAAACAGTCATGATGTTGTTCAACATCATAATGCCGGACGAACCCTTAATCGTATGCATAAACCGAAACATCTCATTCACGCTGTCCGAATCAAAATCGTTCTGCTTCTCACACAATAGCGTCACTTCTTCCATCTGCTCCAACATCTGTTCGCTCTCAAACAGGAACATATCCAGCATTCCTTCAGTAATGTTGTTGTCTGACATGTAATTCCCTCCGTTTCGCCGCCAACGGCGGCAGATTATAATCTATGTTGACAAAAGCCCATAAACCTTTTTGGGAATTTGGTTCAAATTTAACTGGTAACCCACCGCACCCATGTCGTACGCCACCTTGGGCATGCCGTAAACGATGCAGCTCGCTTCATCCTGCCCTATGGTCTTGGCGCCCTTCTGCTTCATTTTCAATAATCCTTTGGCGCCGTCGGAACCCATTCCCGTCAGAATGACCCCGATTGCATTCCTCTCCGCCACGTTCGCCACGGAATCAAACAATACGTCCACGGATGGACAATGCCCACTGACCTTGTCACTTCCCCGACACTCCACCTTGTAGCCGTTCCCGTTCTTCACAAGACGCATCTGCCTGTCGCCGGGTGCAATCAATACGCACCCCTTCTTCACCACGTCCCCCGTCTCCGCCTCTTTCACGGACACCTTGCATTGCCTGTTCAGCCTTTCCGCATACATCTTGGTAAACCCGGGCGGCATGTGTTGGGTTATTACGACTCCCGGTATCCTCTCGTCAAACTTACTGACGATGCTGCAAATCGCCTCCGTACCTCCGGTGGAGGCGCCAATCGCCACAATTTTGTTGCTGTTGAACGTCCCGCCTCCCAATATTGGAACGGTGCCACCGACGGTGGAACTCGCCCTGGGGGTGTCCTGGCGATTCTTGTTGCTTATCTTGGCGATGGACGCCACCCTTATCTTGTTAATCAATTCGTAACGCACGAATCTCTCTATATCCTCCGGCTTGTTGGCCATCGGCTTGTTCACGAAATCCACCGCCCCCGCGTCAAGCGCGTCAAACACCGCGCCATTCAACGAACTGACCATGATGACGGATACGGAATAAGCCGGTACGACCCGACGCAAGAACTGAATCCCGCTCTGTCCCGGCATCTCCACGTCCAACGTCATGACGTCCGGACGAACCCGCTCCAATACCTCCTTGGCTTGTTGTGCGTTCCCCGCCTTACCTACTACCTCCATTCCCGGCACGGCGTTAATCGCGCGTATCAGTATCTCCCGAAAAAACATGGAGTCGTCCACCACCACTACCCGAATGTCCCTCTTTACCATTTATATCCTCCCCCACTTCGCATCAAACCCTCTATGGCAAAAGGTTCGCATTATAGCTTCCTATATATGGAAGGTTGGACGTAGGTCAACCGAACCTTCTGCCGATCCAGATTCTCGGCCGCACCAATAAAGAGATACCCTCCGTCCTCCAAGCAATCGTACAATGTGTTGACCAAACGCGTCTTCGTCTCCTCCTCGAAGTAAATCATGACGTTCCGCAAGAATATGACGTGGAACTTCCTCTTGAAGCGGAACGGCTCCATCAAATTCTGTGTCCGAAAAATCACGTCGTTCCTTATCTTGTCAACCACTTTGCTCTCTTCTTGTGAGTGTTTGGTAAAATACACCCTCTTCCAAACGTCGGGGAGCGGGTCCAGCTGTTCGTTCAGGTAAACGCCCGTCTTGGCCTTCTCAAGCGCCTTGGTGGAGATGTCCGTCGCCAAGATGCGGGTATCCCAATTGCCCTGATACGACCCAAAAAAATCCTGCAATATCATCACGATGGTATATGGCTCCTCGCCCGTCGCCGCCGCCCCACACCAAAGACTGATGCACTTGGACCGCTTCTCCTGAACGGCCAGATCCGGCAACACCTTATTCCTCAAATATTCAAAATGAATCGGCTCACGCCAAAAGTACGTGTGGTTGGTCGTGAGAAAATTGACCAGCATTCTGCCTTCCTCGCTGGCCTCCCCGTCCTTAAACACCTTCTCAAAGTATTCCCCGTAACTCTCATAACCATGTTGAATCAGATAATTCTCAAGCCTCCCGGCGACCAAGGTCCTCTTGGCCGAAAGGTTGATGCCGAAGTGCTTCTTCATGTACGCTACAATTTCCTGAAACTCTGCGTCAGTAATCTTCACACTTATTAATCCCTCCTCATGACGATACCTTTTCTATTTTACAAAGAAATCACCAGAATGTCAAATGAATACCGCATTTTTTTAGGTTTACTTTTATTATAATATATTGTAGAATAGGAGAAAGGTACATATATGACTATATTCAAGGGTTTTCACAGGAATAAAAAGGAGGTATAGTAACATTATGGATAACTTAACGGGCGGTAGAAAAAAAATTCTCGTGGTGGACGATATCGAGGCCAATCGGGCCATCGTTGCGGAGATGTTCAAGGACAAGTACGACATTTTGGAGGCGGATGACGGCAAATTGGCGGCCAACCTCCTCGAACACAACTTGGGTTCCGTAGTCATCGTGCTTTTGGACATCATTATGCCCAAGATGGACGGGTTTGCCTTTTTGGAATTCCTTAAAATCAAGGATTTGTCCGACAAGATACCCGTCATATTGATAACCAGCGACATTTCGCTGGAATCGGAGGAGAAGGGCTACGACTTCAACATCTTCGACATTGTGTACAAGCCCTTCACCCCCAACATTTTAATGAGCCGCGTGGAGAACGCCATCCGAATTTTTGAGTCCAAGAACGAGTTGGAACGAAGGGTTGACCGCCAAACGGGACGCTACAACGCCAACATCGGCTTCGTCCTCGACGTCCTCGGCTCCATCGTGGAATTCCGCAGCCGCGAGTCGGGTGCACACGTCAACCGCCAATTAACCAAGAAACTGCTGGAATACGTGGCTCGCCGCCATCCGGAATACGGCCTCACGGAAGATGCGATGGAAGACATTTCCTACGCCGCCTCCATCTACGACATCGGCAAAGTCGCCATTTCCGACGCGATTCTACTGAAGGCCGGACGTCTGACGCCGGACGAGTTCTCCGTCGTTAAGACGCACACTATTTTGGGCTGCGACATTTTGAACAAGTTCCACACGGAAAGTATCGGCGAAGACTTCTTCCGCTGTTGCTACGACGTCTGCCGCAGCCACCACGAGCGTTGGGACGGTAGTGGCTACCCCGACGGCCTCATGCGGGACGAAATCCCCATTGGCGCCCAAGTCGTCTCCATCGTCGACGCCTACAACGGACTCGCCAACGTCCGCTGCTACAAGGATTCCTACCCCCACGTCGAGGCCGTACGCATGATTATGGATGGGGAATGCGGCGTCTTCTCGCCCAAGCTGCTGGAATGCTTCCGCCTTGCGGAACAGGACTTCTACGAAATTCAGATGAAGCACGTGGCCTATACGTTCTAGCTCTAGGGACGCTTATATTAGTATATCTTCTAGGGTGTTTTTATTTGTATGCATGTTGGCGGGTCTGGCATCGTCGGCTGGATAGCCGATGGGCAATAGCGCAACGGATACGAGATTATCGGGCAGGGCGAATTGCTCCGACAGTTTTATCGGGTCAAAATGCGCCACCCAACACGAACCCAGTCCCTGCTCCCAAGCGGCAAACATGAGGTGGGTGGTGACGATGGAGGCGTCTATCTCGCCTAACTCTTTATTGTCTATGGTGTTTCGTTTGGCGCTGACGTTTTTGTCGTAGAAAACGGCAAGCACGGTTGGCGCATGGAAGCGACAGGGGGTGCATTCGTCCAATTTGGCAAGTTGTTCTTCCCCTGTGATGACTTTGATTCGTTGGGGCTGGAGGTTGCGCGCCGTGGGCGCAATGCGCCCGGCCTCCAAGATTGTGGCAAGCTTCATGGCTTCAATGGGTCGGGATTGAAAGCTACGGACGGAGTACCTGTCCGCAGCAAGATTTGAAAAAGTCATGGGTCTGATTCTCCTTTCTACAGCCTTCTCCTTTCACTATGAATAGGAATTCATTGCAAAATCGACGATTGGTTTGGCTACGATTGGTTGCGGATATATTGTTGGACGAAGCTCTCGTCCTCAAAGTAATTGACGCCAATGGCGTCCTTGACTTCCCGCAACAGCTGGTTTGAAAAGTTGACGCTATATTCCGTGCCCTCTCGAAGGATTTTGAAGACGGCTTCTTTGTCCTTGGCCAATTCGACCCTCTTGGCGCGTATGGGGGCCAGTGTCTCTTCCATGACGTTAAAGAGGAATCGCTTCACTTTGACGTCGCCCAATCCACCCCTGCGGTAGTGTTCCTTGAGCGCCTCCAAGTTGGGGTATTCCGGCCAGTGTTTGGCGAAATGCTCGTCCTTACAGAAGACGTCCAAGTAAATGAAGGCCACGTTGCCTTCCGTCTGCCCCGGGTCCTCTATGCGAAGATGGTTCGGGTCGGTGTACATGCTCATTATCTTCTTCTTAACGTCTTCCGCCTCGTCTTTGAGGTAAATGCAGTTGCCCAGGGATTTGCTCATCTTGGTGTTGCCGTCCGTTCCCACGATGCGGTAACACAGTTTGTTGTCGGGCAACACGGCTTCCGGCTCTACCAATATGTCCGTGTGGTAGGTTCGATTGAAGGCGGCCACAATTTCCCTCGCCTGCTCAAGCATAGGCTGTTGATCCACCCCTACGGGAACGTAGGATGCACGGAAGGCCGTGATGTCCGCCGCTTGGCTGATGGGATAAGTCATGAAGCCTACGGGTATGCTCCTCTCGAAATTCCTTAACTGTATTTCGGATTTGATGGTGGGGTTCCTCTCCAGTCTCGACATCGTGACTAGGTTGGAGTAATACATCGGCAACTCGTACAGTGCAGGAATCTGCGACTGTATGAAGAAATGGGTCTTGTCTGGATCTAGGCCCACGGCCAAGTAATCCATCATGACCTCCATCACGTTCTCCCGTATCTTCGTTGGATTGTCTGCATTATCCGTCAACGCCTGAATGTCCGCAATCATGATGAACGTCTCGTACTTGTCCATGTTCTGCATCTCGACGCGTTTCATGAGCGAGCCTACATAATGTCCCAAATGCAAGGGACCCGTCGGACGGTCGCCCGTTAGTATGATTTTTCTGTCCTGCATGTCTTGTCCTCCTCGTGTTATCTCTCTTGGAATTATAGCATAAAGCCTTCAGACAAGCAATCTTTTCCTTCCAGATTTTTCACGCATGTATGCTGCAACGCTTTCATTAACTCAGCATCCCATCCGGCTTAACAAACAGCTCCGCTATCTGTCGGTCAGATGAATCGGGGTGCTCGTCCATCATATGTATCAGGGAAAGAATGTACCCCTCGTCCAACTCAAGGGCGGCGGTAATTGCCTCTAACGAGTGGTTTTTATTGATCTTTCTGCGTATCAACCTTACTGCCGTAAGTACCTCTCCTTGCTCCATCCCTCGTTCCAGTCCTTGCTCCATCCCTCGTTCCAGTTCCCCCGTTCCACACCCTCATAAAAAACACTTTCGCCCAATCCCATCATTTTCGTCATCCTCCTCTCTAGCAATTCGCTAAAATCAATGTATTCCTCCAATACCCTGTATGATGCCTCGTCCCTTGGATATAAGAGCGCATTCAAAACCCGAAAGATGTCTTCGTCAGGATCACCATCTGGATCACCAAGCCTCACTATCACCATAGTCATCAACCCGTAGGTTGACTTGTCCACCACGATGTCCTTGTTGTTCCAAGTGTTGGTAAACTCAAACACCGATATGGTATTCCTCAGTTCCTTGGGTATCCGATCCCTACAGATCCAAATGGTGTATGACTTCTCCAACCCATTATAGTCTTCCGCATCGTCCGTCGGTACCGACAGTTGGGAACTTATCATTCTAGACAGGTAGAATCCCCCCCTTTTCTCTATCGGGTAACCAGGGCGATAATTGTTCTGTGGCTCGACATCAATGTGGAGGAAGGACGTCGTCTCGTCATTTAACAGCTTGGGGTTTATTGATTTAAAGAACACGTCAAACTTGACCAACCTTTCATTCACAACTGCGGATTCCGTATTGACGCCATCAATCCGACCCGCATTCGTCTTCCCGGGCGCCACGTCCACCTCGCCTATGCCAACCTTCTCTATACAGGCGGCAATCTCCCGATACTCCATGTCGGCATATTCTTCGACGGTGTATTTCAACAGAATCGCCAAGAATTCCTTGGTTGACAAAAGT
>QMCE01000056.1_pt1 | contig 42816 bp, 32 predicted proteins | sample 1821851 | NCBI WGS metagenome assembly QMCE01 (sample SAMN09453174, study PRJNA476694) | Termite gut metagenome, whole genome shotgun sequencing project. | isolation source: worker | host: Odontotermes sp. | place: South Africa:Pretoria | collected 2016-01-28 | reverse complement strand
CGGCCCGAAATTTCGAAATCGACCCCGTTCTCCCTCAGACGCGCTATGATGGGTTCGTCGAACTTCTCGATCAGCGCCGCGCGTCTCTTTTTGGTGGCTTCGAGTTTAGCCTCTATCTCGCTGTATTGCTCGGGAAAACGATATTTGAGCGAAAGGTCTTCGAGTTCGCTTTTGATAGCGTAGAGCCCCAGGCGATAGGCCAGCGGGGCGAACAGATATATAGTTTCGCTGGTGATCTTGACCTGCTTTTCGCGCGGCATCACCCCGAGGGTGCGCATATTGTGGAGGCGGTCGGCAATCTTTATAAGGATCACGCGAACGTCGTCGAGCAGGGTGAGTAGCATCTTTCGGAACGATTCGGCCTGCTCGGAGGTTTCGGCGTTGAACACGCCCGAAATCTTGGTGAGCCCGTCGACCATCGAGGCGATCTTGGGGGTGAACATCCGCGAGATGTCCTCCACAGTGAGGTCGGTGTCCTCCACCACATCGTGGAGCAGGGAGGCGACCACCGATTTCACCCCGAGACCTATCTCTTCGACGCAGATCCGGGCCACGGCGATGGGATGGGTGATGTATGGTTCACCCGAACGCCGCCTTACACCTTTATGCGCCTCGCGGGCTACTTCGAACGCGCGAACCACCATAGCCCGGTCGGCATCGGTGCGGAAGATAGCTTTCTCGTCGCACACCGACACGAGTTCACCGAACTTCTCATCGATCAATCTCTCGTCCTCTTTGGTATAGTCCGCCATATCTTCTAATGGATAATGGATAATTGATAATGGATAATTATTTTTTGCGTAGCAAAATTATCAATTATCAATTATCCATTATCAATTGATTTATTCCTCCGCCGCTTTTTTCGAAGCGGCTTTTTTCCCGCCTTCCTCTTTGCCGACGGCTTTGACGGCTTCGAGCACACGGGCTTCGATCCGGGCGGCAAGTTCCCCATCGCGCGAAAGCAACTCTTTGGTCGCATCCCTGCCCTGCCCCAACTTCCTGTCGCCGAACGAGTACCACGATCCGCTCTTCTTCACAATGTCGTTATCGACGGCCAGGTCGAGTATCTCCCCTGTACGCGAGATCCCCTCGCCGTACATTATGTCAAATTCGGCGCGGCGGAACGGAGGGGCGACCTTGTTCTTGACCACCTTCACTTTCGTAAGGTTGCCCAGCACGTCGTCGCCGTCCTTGATGGCGGTCGACTTGCGGATGTCGATGCGCACCGAGGCGTAGAACTTCAGGGCGTTGCCGCCGGTGGTGGTTTCGGGATTGCCGTAAGCCACGCCTATCTTGTCGCGCAACTGGTTGATGAATATACACACCGTTTTGGTCTTGGCGATGCTCGACGTGAGTTTTCTGAGCGCCTGCGACATTAGCCGCGCCTGAAGTCCCACTTTCGCCTCGCCCATGTCGCCCTCGATCTCGGCCTTGGGGGTGAGCGCCGCCACCGAGTCGATGACAACGATGTCGATCGCTCCCGAACGGATCAGACTGTCGGCAATTTCGAGCGCCTGTTCGCCGCTGTCGGGCTGCGAGATCAGAAGGTTCTCTATGTCGATGCCCAACTTCTGGGCGTAATAGCTGTCGAAAGCGTGCTCGGCGTCGATGAACGCGGCGATGCCTCCCGCTTTTTGCGCTTCGGCTATGGCATGAAGGGCGAGAGTGGTTTTACCCGACGACTCGGGGCCGTAGATCTCCACAACGCGGCCTTTGGGATAGCCTCCGACACCGAGCGCGATGTCGAGCGTGAGTGAACCCGAAGGTATCACCGCCACCTCTTCGACGACGCCCGCGTCCATCTTCATAATGGAACCCTTGCCGAAATCCTTTTCGATCTTTTGCATCACGGCGGCAAGTACTTTCATCTTGTCCGCATTCACTTGTTGTGCCATCCTTAATTATGGGTTAAGTGGTTTATTTTGGTTCTGATGGTGAAAAAAATAGTTTTTATCTCGTAAAAATAGGAATAATTATCGGAAATAAAAAATCCCTTCATGGTGAAGGGATTTTTTTCGTTGCGGGACGCGGATTCGGGTAAGAGTTACTCTTTTAGGGTGTGTTGGCATAAACCGGGATATTTGGCTTCGGTAGGCAATTTTTCGCTATGCAAGACAAATTTTTGAGGAAATGTCGGTGCATTGGCGATAAAATTTGGCGCGGCAGAACGGAAAATTGACCCCAAGACAGGTGTGTCGGTTTATGCTGACACACCCTAAATGCCGCCGTCGACCAGCCACATGCGGTTGGGATTGTCGTTCCGAAGGGCAAGAGTCACCCTTTCGGTCTTACCGTCCGCAAACTGCACCTTCAGAGGTACGAACACTCCGGCATAGCGGCCCGAACGGAAAGGTTCGCCCCTTTTCACAACTCTCGCACCGCGGAAACGGTCGCGGACGAATCCACCGTCGTATTGCACGAACGCCTCCATCACCGGCTCCATGTCGCCGGCGTCGATGGCATCGGCGATCAAACCGGCCGCCAGGGCGGCGGTGATGCCCGAGAAACGACCGGCGGGCGGAGGAAGGGTGACGTCGCGCCACTCCATCCCGCCGGGAAGCGCCGACAGAGCGGCTTCATCCACCGGGAGGTTATAGTCGATGCTCTTGAGGTCGACAATGAGCCTTTTCCCGCCGAACGCCTTGACATATATCTTCAGGCTTTTGAGCAGGCCGGTGGCACGATCGAACACTATCTCGCGGCGGGTGGGCGACTCCTCTATCGAGGAGAACATCGAATAGTCGCTCTCGGCAAAATCGCCGCGTGCCTTCACATTCGCTCTCAGAACGATCTCATCGGCGGTCTCTTCGACGAAGTATTTCACCCCATCCGACAGGGCGGCCTTTTCGCGCATAACCACCATCGAAGGGTCGAGCAGAAGGTTGAACCACTCCTCGAAACCCGTACGGGCGTTGCCTTGGGAGCCTTGCCGTTTCCCATCGTTCCACATGTATTTGGCGGTTCCGTCGAATACGATATGCCGACCCTGTTTGTCGAGCCTCCACAGCAGGGGTTCGGCAGAGGCGCCACGAACGACGGTGAGGGTGTGTTCGACCATTTCGTCCAAAGGATTGGTGTAGTCGAAGTTTTCGTACGGTTTGGTGCGGACGTCGATTTTCATCGTCATCGTGCGGACATCTTCCGTCGCGGTGAGTGAACGGTCGAAAATGGTGTTCACTTCGGCGGCATGGGCCGGGGTTGGCCGCACACTCACGACGGCGACTATCACCGCGGTAGCAACCGCCGCGGTGGATGCAACTATTCTTGAAAACGTGTTTTTCATGGTAATAAAGTTTTTAAGCGCTTCATGTATGGACAGGCGCCTTTCAATTCGACTTAATACACTGGTTTTGATGTTCTCCGGCATCTGCGGCGAGGCTTTCGGAGTGAGCATTTCGACTATGGGGCCGAACTCTTCGGCAAAAACATCATCTCTCATAACTTTCAATTTTTCACAACGTTAGACCTTAATTTTTCGATGCCGTAGCGGAATCTCGATTTTGCCGTTGCCAGCGGGATTTGCAATATGTCGGCGATCTCGGCGAAAGAGAGTTCGTCCGTCGTGCGCATTCTCACGACCTCTGCCTGCTCACCGGGCAGGGAGGCCAAAAGGGTATTTATCCTTTCGTACTCCCTTTCGGCGGTCGGGGCGTCGGGATCGTCTCCCGAGGTGAGTGATACGGCATGGACAAGCGGCACTGTTCTTCGTGACCGGCGGCGCCGGTGGTAATCCGCACATGCGTTGGCTGTGGCGCGGTACAGGTAACTTTTCATGTTTTCGATGACCGCCAGATCCCCGTGCCTGTCGTACAGCCTCAGGAAAACGCTCTGGACAATATCGCGGGAGTCATCCGTGGAGCCCGTTCGGAAAAAAGCGAAACGGAACAACCCCTGTTGATACTGGTCGATCACTCTTTCGAGTTCATCTCTTTTTTGTTCTGACATTGCAAATAAAAAAACCGGCTTTGTGTGTATGACGCACAAAACCGGAAAAAGATTTAAAACCGAAAATAAAGAACCGGGCTAAGCGATGAAAATTTTGCGTTAGCCGACTCGTAACTCGTAACTCGTAATTTTTAATTTATTTACCGAGCACCCGGCGTTCGATCTCCTCGATCTGGAGGCGGAAACTGCGGTCGGTCTCGGCGAGGTTGGCCACCTGCTTGCACGAGTGCAACACGGTCGCGTGGTTCTTGCCGCCTATGGCGCCGCCGATCGCGGTCAGGGGGGCTTTGGTGTGTTTTTTAGAGAGGTACATCGCTATCTGGCGCGCCTGCGCGATCTCGCGGGTGCGCCGCTGCGAGGCGAAACTGTCGGGAGTCACACCCAGCACCTCGCACACCACCTGTTTGATGTGGTCGATGGATATCTCCTTGCGATGGACCTGAACATAGACCTTGAGTATCTCGCGGGCGAGCGACACCGTCACTTTGCGTCCCAGGAACTGGGCGTTGGCTACGAGCGAGGAGAGGGCGCCCTCGATCTCACGCACGTTGGCGCGGATGTTGTCGGCCAGGAACAGCACCACCTCCTCGGGGATGTCGACGTTCAACCGTTGCGTTTTACTGCGGATGATCTTGACCTTGGTGTCGTAATCGGGCACGGCAAGCTCGGCCGAAAGACCCCATTTGAAACGTGTGAGAAGCCTCTGCTCGATGTCGCGAAGTTCCACCGGCGGCTTGTCGGAGGTGAGGATGAGTTGCTTTCCGGCAAGTTGCAGATGGTTGAATATGTTGAAGAAGGCGTTCTGGGTGGCGGGCTTGCCGCTCAGTTCCTGAATGTCGTCGATAATGAGCACGTCCACCATCTGGTAGAAGTGGATGAAATCGTTCACCTCTTTGTTAAGAACGGCCGTGGTGTACTGCGCCTGGAACTTGTGCATCGACACGTACAACACCTGAAGCGACGGAAAACGACGCTTCACCTCGAGGCCGACGGCCTGTGCTATGTGGGTCTTGCCGAGACCCGAGCCGCCGAAGATGTAGAGAGGGTTGAACGGGGTGGTTCCCGGGGAGAGCGCCACCGAAATACCGGTGGAACGCACCAACCGGTTGCAGTCGCCCTCGATGAAACTCTCGATGGTGTAGGCCGGGTTCAACTGCGAGTCGATAACTATGCGTTTGAGACCCGGAATTACGAACGGATTCTTTATCTTTGCGGTGTCGGTCTGCTCGGAAAACCGCGTTATCGCGGTGATATCGCTGTCGGCCGGGACGGGTACGGCGGGCTGGTCGGCCTTGGGTACGGCGTAGCGTAAACGGGTGTCGGCGCCGAAGCATTTTTGGATGAGCGGACGCAGAAGCGGAATGTAATTTTTTTCGAGATGGGTGACGTAACTCTCATTGGGAACCCTGAGGCGAAGGGTCGTCCCGTCGAAGTCGAAAAGCACGATGGGTTTGAACCACCGCGAGAATTCGTCCTCGGAGGTATGCTCGCGTATGCGGGCAAGGCAGTCCTGCCATACAGCATTGTATTTCTGAGAGTTAGGAAACATTAGATGAATTGTGTTACTTAGGGGGAGAACAAAGGTGAGAACAAAATTATGAAAAAAAAATAGCCCCGCATATTGCTTTTCACGATTAAATTATTATAGGATTTAGGGGGTGGATATTTAATCGTTTGATAGTGAGAATTCATAGTTTTTTTGTATATTTGCATATAAAAAAAATCATTCCTTAACAAGATCGACTATAACTTTAACTTATATAAACATGACCAACGATTTGGATACTCTCGCCCGGCAACGGGCTGAAAAATGGCTCGGCGAAGGCTTCGACGAACAAACCCGCAAACAGGTGCGCGAAATGATGGAGGGCGACCCCGCCGAACTGCGGGAAAGATTCTATCGCGACCTCGAATTCGGTACGGGCGGCCTGCGCGGCATCATGGGCGCGGGCACGAACCGCATGAATATCTACACCGTCGGAATGGCGACCCAGGGGCTGGCCAACTACCTTACGAAATGTTTCGAGGGCGAGGAGATACGCGTCGCCGTGAGCCACGACTCGCGCCTGAACAGCCGTCTGTTCGCCGAGCGCGTTGCCGATATTTTCGCATCGAACGGGTTCAAGGTGTGGCTTTTCGACGCACTGCGCCCCACCCCCGAACTGAGTTTCGCCATACGCGAGCTGGGTTGCCACTCGGGAGTGATGGTCACCGCGTCGCACAACCCACGCGAGTACAACGGCTACAAGGCGTACTGGAGCGACGGATCGCAGGTCACCGAGCCTCACGATCAGAACATCATCGCCGAGGTGGGCCGCATCACCGATATCTCGCAGATCCGTATGGGTGACGCCGGAGATCGCATCCTGTCGCTCGATCACTCCTTCGACGAAACATACCTTAATAAGGTACACTCCCTGTCGCTCGCACCCGACGCGGTGCGCCGTTTTCACGACATGAAGATAGTCTACACCCCGCTGCATGGCGCCGGTGTTCGCCTGGTGCCCGAGTCGTTGCGACGCTACGGTTTCACCAACGTCACGATGGTGCCCGCCCAGAGCATCCTCGACGGCGACTTCCCGACCGTCGTTTCGCCCAATCCCGAGGAACGCGCCACCATGAAGATGGCGATCGATCTGGCCGAAGAGATCGGGGCCGAGCTTGTCCTCGCCACCGACCCCGACGCCGACCGTCTCGCTATCGCCGTTCGCGACGATAACGACCAGTTCGTGCTACTTAACGGCAACCAGACCTGCGTGTTGTTGGCTTCATATCTTCTCACCGGCTGGGCCGAACGCGGAAAGATCACCGGCCGCGAGTTTGTGGTCAAGACGATAGTCACCTCCGAGATGATCCCGGCTGTGGCGAAGAATTTCGGAGTCGAATGCTACGAGTGTCTCACAGGCTTCAAGTACATAGCCAAACTGATCCGCGAAAAGGAGGGCATCGAGCAGTATATAGGAGGCGGAGAGGAGAGTTTCGGTTTCCTGGCGGGCGATTTCGTTCGCGACAAGGACGGTGTGAGCGCCTGTTCACTCGCCGCCGAAGCCGCCGCGTGGGCGAAATCTAAGGGAATGTCGCTCTACGGTTGGCTGCGCTCGATGTATGTCGAGTACGGTTTCTATAAGGAAGGGCTCGTGTCGGTGACGCGCAAGGGGATCGAAGGTCTGGCCGAGATCGCCAAGATGATGTCGGACTATCGCTCGAACCCGCCCCGCGAGATACTCGGCTCGTCCGTGGTGAAGGTGGTGGACATACTCTCCACGCCCGTCGATGGCGAGTATTCCAACGTCTTGCAGTTCTTCACCGCCGACGGGACGAAGGTTTCGGTTCGCCCCTCGGGCACAGAACCCAAGATCAAGTTCTACTTCGGGGTGTGCGCTCCCCTGCCCTCGGTGGACGAATTCGACCGAGTGGAGGCTGCTTTGGACGCCAAGATCGAGGCTATCAAAAAAGAGATGGGGCTGTGAGAAAACTGTTTTCGATAGCCCTTACCGCCGCGCTCGCTTCGTGCGCGGCCCCTCCCTGCGGTTACACGGGAGTTCCCTTCGAGGACTCCCGGCACAAAGGAGGTGCCCAACATATTCCGGGGAGGGTGATGTGTGCTTATTACGACGCGGGCGGCGAAGGGGTGTCCTACCACGACACCACGCCCGAAAATCTCGGTAGCGGCAATCTGAATCCCATCGACGGCAGCTATCTGCACGGTTTCCGGGCAGGCGAAGGAGTGGATACGAGCTATACGAAGTCGGCCGGCGACACCGACAATTCGCCGTTCAATTTCGTGGAGCCTCCGATGGAAATGCTTTATCTCGGATGGACGGAGCCGGGCGAATGGACCAAATACACCGTGCGTGTCGACAGGACGGGAACCTATTCGGTGCGCCTGTTATACACTTCGAACACTCCCGAAGGGGCAGTGGGAGTGAGAGGGGTTTCGAGAACTCGCCGAAACGGCGGTGATTGGGGTACGACTGTCGGCGTCCCCTCTACCAATCGCGAGGACGATCCCGTCGGCTGGCGGCAATGGCACCACTGGAGTATTGTCGATCTGCCTGAGGTGCATCTGGTGGAAGGTGAGCACATAATGACGCTCGAAACCCTTTCGGGAGGGCAAATGAATTATGCTTGGCTCGAGTTCGAGCTCGTGGAGAACTAAACCTTCCGATTTTGATCGGAGGAAACCGGAACGGCGACCAATTTTACAGGTCGCCGTTCATGTTTTCGATATTTACCTTGCATCAGATGGGTGGCTGTGCCGTGTTCGTTATGGTCGCCCTTATCACTGCAAAGCCTTATATTCCGCCATCAGGCGTTTGAGGGTGGCGGCAACCGAATTTTCGGGATCCTCGGGTTCGGGGCCGTAATATTCCCTCAGGAACTGCTCGGCGCCCGACCACACCGTCTCTATGATGCCCTGAAGGTGCGACGCGGTGACGGAGGTGGTTTGCTCTCTCCAACGGATCATGTCCTCCATCTGTCGGGCGGCAAACCCGGGATTGCGCCACGGGCAGGTCGCGACGTCCAACCCCTTCATTGCAAAGTAGACGGCGGTCAGATCGGCCCTCTCGTAGTGCCAGTCGCAGATGAATACATCTTTTGCAATCATATCGACGGCGCGGGCGGTGTTGTTCATGCTCGCCTCCCACGCGCCGAGGCCCGTAAGCGTTCCGTCGAGCAGGCGGTCGCCCCATATCATGAGGCGTTTACCCGTGAGCGCGAGGTGGTTGCGAATCCTGTTGACCTCGCCCGCGAACAGTTCGGCGGGGTCTTTCCCGGCGCAACGCGGACACCGGTCGTCGGCGATGTAGAACACCTCGTCCATTCCGGCGTGAAACAGGTCGGTCTCGAAAACCCCGGTGATCTCGTCGATGAGCGCGTTCACCACGCGCGGCATGTCGGGATGCAGCGGGCAGTAACTCTTGCAGTAAAGACCGTCGGGATTAGGCCAGCCGGTGTAATTCTCGGTCTTTACGTGGGGCGTCTCGTCGAACTGGGGATACTCGCGAAGCAACGCATGGGTTGTCGTCGCCCACGACTGGTGGCCCAACAGGTTGATCTGCGGTGCGATACGAATGTCGTTATCGCGACATACCTTCACAAGCCGCTTCACGTCCTCGCGAGTGAGCGGATCGGGGTCGCGCAGTTCGGGGTGGCTTTCGAAAGCGTAGTTCCAGTCGACGCGCAGGATCAGCAGATTGAAACGGGCAGGCGCCAACTCCTCCTCGATGAACTTCACAAACTGGTCCATCCCCTCTCGCGACGGCGCGGCGATGGCAAGTCCCCTCACCGGCAGGGCGGCGTCCAGGGCGCTTATTTCTTGTCCGTCGGGCTGTTGATTTTGCATTGCATAGTGTGCTTGTGATCGTTCCGGGACGGTCAGGCAAACGACCGCGGTAATGGCGGCGGTAAGTAAAAATCGTTTCATAAGTACAATAGGTTTAGGATATTAGTTCTTCTCTCTTGGGCAAAGATACGATTAATCCGGCGACCGACGTCCTCGTTTTCCGCTTCCGGTTGCCTCATATCGCGCGTTTTTTTTCCCGGTCTCGAGGCTATTTCACGCGGATCAGGTTGATGCCGTCGCGCAGAGGCACTATCACGTTCTCGACACGCGGATCGGCCGCCACCATGCGGTTGAACTCAACTATGCCCTGCGTGTGCTTGTCCCCGCGAGCCCGCCGAATGGGATCGACGTCGGTTGGCATCGACGGACATGCGAACGGACGTTCCTCTCCTTCGGATTTCGGTTCGACTACCTTCCCATACCACAACACATTGTCGGTCAGTATTATGGTTCCGGAATGCACCAACGGCGGCCTATTTTCGTCGCCCATCACCATGCGATAATAGTCGGGATACTGGCGCTTGTCGCCATCGATAAATATCAGGTCGAACTTTTGCGGGGCCATCCGTTCCGCAACTTTCGGCGCGATCTCCAGCGCTGAGCCGATATGCAGGCCGATCTTGCGGCCGTGAGGGCTCCGGTCGAAGAACGAGCGGGCGATATCTTCCAATTCGTCGTCTATCTCTATGGTGTGAATTTCAGCGTTTTCGTCGAGCCCGGCGGCGACAGACAACGCCGAATAGCCGGTAAAAGTGCCTATTTCGAGAACGAGTTTCGGACGCAGGATTTTGGTTATCAGGGTTAAGAATGCCCCTTGCGTGCGTCCCGACACCATTTTGGGCTGGATGACCCGCAGATTTGTGGCGCGATCGAGCTCGGCCAAAAGCGCGTTGTCGGCATCTGTGCCCGCCGACGAATGCTCCTCGATGTATCGTTCAAGTTTATCCATTTTTTTTGGTAGGGAGAGATAGCTTCGATTATCTGTAGATCAGTGTGTTAATAGAACCGAACACGTCGTGAGCCACGGTCATCAGTTCTTCCGAAGTTATTTCGTTCACCTTTCGGATGACGGTTTGGGGAGAGTCTATTTCGTTATAGATCAGAAAACTTTTGGCGGCGCCTAACATATAGCTTTCCCTTGAGTCCATCGAGATCGAGAACTGGCCGATGAACTGCTTTTTAGCCATCGAGAGTTGGCGCGAGGTCAATTGAGTGGAGATAACTTTCTGAATCTCTGTGTGTATCAATTCACAGCAACGTTCGATCTTGTCGCGCTCGCTACTAAAATAAATGTTGGCTGATCCGCAGTCGGAATATGGTGTATAACCGGCTTCGATGTTGTATGTCAGGCCATTGCGTTCCCGCAAAACATTGTTAAGGCGCGAATTCGCTCCGGGCCCTCCGAGTATGTTCACAAGCAACGACAGATGCAGGCGACGCTCATCCAGCAGCCCATAGGCCCGGCCGCCTAAAATACAGTGTGACTGGTGGTTACTGCCTTTGGATAGGATTTTTTCAAACGGTTCGTATGTTGGGGGCGCCGCTCTTTCGAAGCTACGAACGGAAGCGGGAATAGCTCCCAAATGGCGCTCACACACCGTTGTGAAAGTTTTTTCGGATATATTTCCCATTGCCGAAAAGACCATTTGATCGGGCGTGTAGGTACGCGAAACGAACTTCCGCAACTTTTCTGAACTGAACTTCGATACCGACCGCGCCGTACCCGCGATACTGCGTGCGAGAGGCGATCCCGCGAACATCAGCGCGTCGAAATCGTCGAAAAGCATTTCCTGGGGAATATCGCGATAGCTATTGATCTCATCGACAACTACTTGCTTCTCGCGTTCAATTTCACGCTCGGGGAATGTGGAGTTAAAAACCATGTCGGCGATCAGTTCGGCGGCCTTTGGAAAATCGCCCTTCAACGAAGTGGCATTTATGGTCGTATCTTCCTTGGTAGTGAATGCGTTAAGTTCGCCGCCGAGGTTTTCGAGACGGCTGCCGATATGGAATGCCCGCCGCTTGGCCGTACCCTTGAACAAAGCGTGTTCGACGAAATGCGCCATGCCGTGTTCGGCCGCAAGTTCGTCGCGGCTTCCCGCGTTTATCATTAAGGCACAGTGTGTTACCGCCGATTGTACCCGCTTGTGGATGCAACGTATACCGTTCGGTAATGTGAGGGTCAGAAATTCCATTGCCTATTTTTCTTTATTCGCCGCGCTTCTTTTCCTGCCGGTCATTTTCACGGCCTGTCCCGTCGTTCTCGAGGCTAAGAACTGTCCCGTGTAGCTCTCGGGACACTTTTCGAGTTCGGCGGGTGTTCCCTCGAACACCACCCTGCCCCCTTCGGCGCCTCCCTCGGGTCCGAGGTCGATCACATGGTCGGCACAACGGATCACGTCGGGGTTATGTTCGATCACTATTATCGTGTGTCCTCTGGCTATCAGTGCATTGAGCGAAGCCAAAAGTTTGTTTATATCGTGAAAATGGAGTCCCGTGGTCGGTTCGTCGAAAATAAACATCGTGCGACCATCGGAGCTATCCTTCAACAGGAACGACGCGAGCTTAACCCGCTGACTTTCACCACCCGACAGGGTCGACGACGACTGTCCCAACTTTACGTATCCGAGACCCACGCTCTGTAGCGCTCCGAGGCGCTCGACGATGCGACGCGCGGTCGGGGATTTATCTTCGCCGAAGAAGGTAATTGCGTCATCCACAGTCATTTCGAGAACGTCGAAAATATTGCGATCGCGATATCGCACCTCCAGCACCTCGTCTTTGAAGCGACGTCCGCCGCACGCCTCGCAAGTCAATTCAACGTCGGCCATGAACTGCATCTCGACATGGATAACTCCCTCTCCCTGACACTCTTCGCACCTGCCTCCCGTCGTGTTGAACGAAAAGAAGGCCGCAGGCATGGCGTTATGTTTCGCGTAGGGTTGATCGGCGAAAAGTTTTCTGATCTCATCATACGCCTTAATATAGGTGACCGGGTTGGAGCGCGAAGAGCGTCCTATCGGATTCTGGTCGATCATCTCGACACCCGAAAGGAGGTTCACGTCGCCTTCGAGCGAGGCGAAACTGCCTGGTTTCAAGCCCGTTTCGTCGAGTCGGCGCTTCAATGCCGGATAGAGCACGCCGCGGACAAGCGACGACTTTCCACTACCGCTAACACCTGTCACACAAGTCATTACACCTAATGGAAATTTCACGTCGACACCTTTCAGGTTGTTTTCGCGCACCCCTTTCAGTTCGACGAAATTACGCCAGCCGCGCGGAGATACAGGCGGTTCTATTCGCCGCCGTCCTGTGAGATAATCTGCTGTAAGACTGTTTTCGGCGTGCAAAAGTCCCTCTAAATCACCACTGTAAACGATTTCTCCGCCGCCATATCCTGCCCGGGGGCCGATGTCCACGATCTGGTCGGCGGCACGCATCGTCTCTTCGTCGTGTTCGACCACGATCACGGTGTTGCCCAAATCGCGCAATTGTTTCAACACGCCGATAAGTCGCTGGGTGTCACGAGGATGCAGTCCTATACTCGGTTCGTCCAATATATAGAGCGAGCCGACGAGGTTGCTCCCGAGCGATGCCGAGAGGTTGATACGCTGGCTCTCGCCGCCCGAAAGTGTCGACGACAGACGGTCGAGCGTCAGATAGCCAAGTCCCACATCTGCAAGATATTGCAGACGATTCGTGATCTCGGTGAGTATCCTGCCGCCCGTCTCCCTGTCGTGTGCGTCGAGAGGCGGCACCGAATCCGAGCCTGAATCCGCACCTGGGCCTGCGTTCATGCCGGACACAAGTTCAGAAAAGAACTGCCGCAATTCGTCGACGGTCATTTTCACCAGATCGGCAATCGAACGGCCGCCCACCTTAACCCAGAACGCCTCCTTGCGAAGTCTTCCTCCGCCGCATTCGGGGCAGAGCGTTTTACCGGTGTAGCGCGACAGCATCACACGATATTGGATTTTATAGCGCTCACTTTCAAGGTATTCGAAGAAATGATCGAGTCCTTTGAAATATTCGTTGCCTGTCCACAACAGCCGCCTTTGTTCGGGCGTAAGTTCGTAGAACGGCGCGTGAACCGGGAAATCGAACCGCCAGGCGTTGTCGACAAGTTGTTTGCGCCACCAACCCATTGTCTCGCCACGCCACGCCACAATCGCCTCATTGTAAACGCTTTTCGTCTTGTCGGGCACAACCAGATCTTCGTCGATGCCCGTCACTTTTCCATAGCCTTCACACACAGGACAGGCGCCCAGAGGATTGTTGAAACTGAAAAGGTGTTCGGTGGGCTGTTCGAAGGTAATGCCGTCCATCTCGAAACGAGACGAGAATTCGCGGACAAGAGTGTGGTCTGTGCCTGAAATAATCATACAAACACCTGATCCATAGTCGAATGCACGAGCAATGGAGTCGGCGGCACGATTCATAAATTCGTCTCCGGACGCGACCCTGAAGCGGTCGATCACTATGTCCATTTCGGGGATCGCGATATCTGAATCGAGCGTCGGCAGAACCTCTTCGATCAACTGAACTTCGCCGCGATACCACACTCGCTGGATCCCCTCGCCCATAAGCGCCATCAATCGTTCGATCACTCCCTGCCGGACATCCAGGATCAAGGGAGCGACTACGATAACTCGCTCCCCTTCAGGTAATTCGGAAATATAATTCACAACATCATCGACCCCGAAACTGCGCACCTCGCGCCCCGAAACGGGCGAAAAAGTGTGGCCTATGCGCGCGAACAACAGTTTCAGATAGTCGTAAATTTCAGTGGAAGTCCCGACGGTCGAACGCGGATTTCGGGTGTTGACCTTCTGTTCGATGGCGATCGCGGGCGCGATACCCGTGATAAAGTCGACGTCGGGTTTGTCGATACGTCCCAGAAACTGCCGCGCATAAGCCGAAAGACTCTCGACATAACGGCGCTGACCCTCGGCGAATATGGTATCGAACGCAAGCGTAGATTTACCCGAACCCGATAGCCCGGTAATCACAACCAACTGGTTGTGAGGAATATCCACCTCCACATTGCGCAGGTTGTGAACCCGCGCTCCTTTAATATGTATTGAATTTTGAGCCAAAGTTTTTCGTTAATTTTTCACAATAGCGGCATTTTAGCGAAATCGACCCGTCCGAAACCGAACCAGGGCCGGAACCGGAAGCCTCCGGTTTCGTAACGTTCTTATCCACAATCACATCGAATGCCGTTTCGACGGGTTCATGGTTGGTGACACACATCGGGTTAGCGCACCGTACAAAGCCTTCGATATGGGCCGGAACCTCGACGCGACGTTTTTCGACCACCGCGAAGTCGCGGATCGTATTCACCCGCGCGTCGGGCGCGAACAGGGCTATCCGGTCGATCTCCTGAGGCGCGCAGTAGCGGTCTGTGATCTTGATTATCGCCTTGGAACCCATGCGTTTACTCTCGAGATTCGTACCGATGGTCATGCGGTGTTCGGTGTCGCGGTCGAGCCCCATGATGCGGATGATCTTGAACAGCGCGGCGGGCGGAATGTGATCGATCACCGTACCGTTTTCTATCATCCTGACTTCCATTATTTTATCATGTGTTGTCATAGCAGCAGTCTCCTATTTTTTGATGCCCAACAAGTAACAGATTATAGCCATTCGCGCGTAGACGCCGTTGGCTACCTGCGAGAAATAGTATGCGTGGGGACTCGCGTCGACGTCGGCGGCGATCTCGCCCACACGCGGCAGGGGGTGCAGAATCTTCATCGTTTCGCGGGCCCCTTCGAGCATGGCGGCGTGCAGAACGTAGGTGTTTTTGACCCGTTCGTACTCCATCGGGTCGTTGAACCGTTCTTTCTGAATTCGCGTCATGTAGAGTATGTCGACATCAGAAATATTTCCGTCGAGTTCCGTGAGCTCACTGTATTTCAACCCGCTACGGTCGAGCAGGGCTCGATATTCGGCGGGCATTCGCAATTCGGGCGGCGAGACGAAGACGAATTCGGTGTCGAAATGCGACAACGCCTCGAGCAGCGAATGCACCGTGCGTCCATATTTCAGGTCGCCGACCATCATTACTTTCAGTCCGTCGAGACGACCCTGTGTTTTCTTAATAGAGTAAAGGTCGAGCAGGGTCTGCGAGGGGTGTTGATTGGCGCCGTCGCCCGCGTTCACTACCGGCACGCCCGACACCTCGCTCGCGTAACGCGCCGCCCCCTCGAGCGTGTGGCGCATAACGATCATGTCGCAATAGTTCGAGATCACGGAGATGGTGTCGTGTAGCGTTTCGCCTTTCGAGACGCTTGTGTTGGCAACGTCCGAAAAACCTATTACTCTGGCACCCAAACGATTGATAGCGCTTTCAAAACTAAGGCGGGTGCGGGTCGAAGGTTCGAAGAACAGGGTCGCGATGACCCGTCCCTGCAAAAGTCCGCGACTGTCCGCCCCTCCGCCCGCAAGGTCGCGTTCGAACTCGGCGGCAAGCTCCATGATGCGAAGTATCTCCTCTTTCGAGAAGTCGGTGATTGAGATCAGGCTTCGTTTTTTCATCGTGTCGTATCGTTTTGTATTCTGAATTTCAATCGTTGAAGAGGGTCATATTCAGTCCTTCGACCTTTTCGAGGCGTCCGGTGAGCTCCCCCGCCCTGCCGCGACGTATCGCGAGGTTCATGCTGCACAGGTTGTCGAAACTTTGGCCTGCGACGCGAGGTTCCATCTCCTTAACCACGCGCATAACCTCGTTCAGCGACCCGTATGGGAACTCGATCGCAAGCGTCGCATCGACGGTTCGCTCGACCACCGTGGCCGCCTGCAACACCTCGGCCGCCGCGTCCTTATAGGCGGCTATCAGCCCCGGAACCCCCAGTTTAGTCCCGCCGAAATATCTGACAACCAAGATGATACAGTCTGTCACCTCGGTCGAAAGCATCTGTCCGAGGATCGGTTTTCCAGCCGTTCCCGATGGCTCTCCGTCGTCATTCGCCCGCCACATTTCGCCCCGGGGGCCGAGCCGCCAAGCGTAACAGTGATGGGTGGCGTCATAGTATTTCTTGCGCAGCGCGTCAAGATGGTTTTTGATCTCCTCCTCGCTCTTCACAGGCCAGGCATAGGCCAAAAACTTGCTGCTCCGTTCTCTCAGAGCCGCCTCGACCGGAGCCGCAATGGTTTTATATTCGTCGTCCTGCATTATTCGTCATTGCGAGCAAAATGCAATGGGGCACGGCCAATCCAGCCATTTATATCTGGATTGCTTCGGGCAAACGCCCTCGCAATGACGCTATCGGCAGTTTTTTCTCCACTCACCCTGTCGTTTATCTAATTTTTCTGAACATCCTGTTCCAACGGACTTTGCCGTCGAACAGTCCCTTCTCCTTGTCGAGCGACAGCCACACGAACGACGCCTTGCCGACGATGTGATCCTCGGGCACGAAGCCCCAATAGCGCGAGTCGGCGGAGTTTTGCCGGTTGTCGCCCATCATCCAATAGTAATCCATCTTGAAGGTGTATTCGGTCGCGGGCGCACCGTTTATATATATGACGCCGCCTTCGACCCTCAGGTCGTTGGCTTCGTACACGTCGATAATGCGCTCATACAAAGGCAGATTGTCGAGTGTCAGCGCCACGGTCGCACCGCGCTCCGGAATCCACAGCGGGCCGAAATCGCTTCCCGTCCAACCCATGGTGTGGGGGAAAGCCTCGCCGCCGTAATCCTCGATCGGCTCGATGCCCGAGACGTTGCCCATGGCGCGCATCTTCCCGGCATTGGCGGCGACCAAAGGCATCACATATTCGCCCGTGGGCTGGTTGTAGCCGATGTCGCTTCGCGAAATACCCATTCCGTCGAGCACGGCATACGAGAACGGAGAGGAGGTGGTGATGTGGTAGACCTGTTGCAGGCCGGGTATCTCTTTCTGTGCCACGCCGTTGACGTAAAGTTGCGAGGCCACGATGCGGATCGTGTCGCCGGGGATCGCCACGCAACGCTTGACGAAATTTTCGCGTTTGTCGACAGGCCGCGAAACGATCGTGTAGCGGTTTTCGAGCGCCGCGCGACCATAGTATCTCGCCTCGTCGTAGTATGTAACGTTCTGTTTTTCAAGCATCACTGTATCACCGGCCGGGAAATTGAACACCACCACGTCGTCGCGCCGGATGGGTTTCAGTCCCGCCAGACGTTTGTACGGTTGTCGGATCGCCTCGGAGTAGGACTTGGCGCCGGTTTTCGAAAACGGCATCGTGTTGTGCACCAGCGGCAGCGAGAGCGGCGTATTCGGCATCTTGGGGCCGTAGGTCAACTTACTGACGTACAGGTAGTCGCCTACAAGCAGACTCTTCTCCATCGAGGGCGTGGGGATGACGTACATCTGGAACACGAAGATGTGGATGATCGACGCCACCACCACCGCGAAAAGTATGGCTTCGACCCACTCGGCCACCACCCGATACGTGCCGCTCTTCTCACGCGCGCGCCTGTGGTGGACAAGCACATGGCGGCTGAGGAACTTCGTGATGAAGATGTCGAATATGACGGCGATGCCGAGCAACATCCACACGTTGCGCATCCACACCACGAACACCAGCACATAAAGCAGCGTCCACAGAGCGAACTTAAACCATTTATTACCAAATATCTTTCCCATATCCACAATTTTGTCGATTCCCGATTCCTATATTCGTAATTCCCAATTCCTAATTATAACTGCAACAGGTCTTTCATCGTGTAAATCCCGTTCCGGCCTGCGGCGACCTCGTCCACGAGGAATTCGGCGGCCGAAACGGCTCCGGCGGCTAATCCCGCGCGGCTTTTGATGTCGTGGGCGAGCGTGATGGTGTCCACGGGCGACTCGTAGGTCACAGTGTGGGTACCGGGCGCGACGCTGCGTCTCACCGACACCACTTCGAGTTCGTCGGGATCGGTGGTCGTGGCGCCCACCCAGCGCGATTTGCGGTCGAGAGCGGCGACGATATCGTCGGCTATCACTATGGCCGTTCCGCTCGGGGCGTCTTTTTTAGCCGTGTGGTGCACCTCCTCAACCGTTACGTCGTACTCCGGGAAACGGTTCATCATCGCGGCGAGGCGGCGGTTCAACTCGAAGACGACGTTAACGCCGATCGAATAGTTCGAGGCGTAGAAGAAAGCGCCGCTCTTCGCTTTGCACAACGCCTCCATTTCGGGAAGATGGGCCGTCCACGCGGTGGTTCCGCACACGACGGGAACCCCGATCTCCAGACACTTGCGAATGTTGCCGAGGGCGGTGTCGGGGGTGGTGAACTCTATCGCCACGTCGATGCCGGCCATTTTGGAAGCATTCAGGTCACCGGCGTTATCCACGTCGACGATAAGCGCCACCTCGTGGCCGCGGGCAGTCAGGATCTTTTCGATCTCACGGCCCATTTTGCCGTATCCTATTATCGCTGCTTTCATTTAATTCGTAATTCCTAATTGCTCAACCGCATTTTCCATGCGCTTGAGGGTCTCGGCCTTGCCGATTATCTCGCATATCTCGGCTATGCCCGGGCCTTTCGACTCGCCGACTATGGCAAGACGCAAAGAGTTCATCACCTGCCCCATGGGGTATCCGCCCTGCTCGATCCATCCGTGGATGACCGCCTCCAGATTGGCCGCCGAAAAATCGTGTTCTTGGGCCAACACCTCTCTGAGTGCCGCGATCCGGGCCGGATTTTCTCCCTTCCAGAATTTCGCCGCGGCCTTCTCGTCATAACGCACGGGGGCGAGGAAAAAGTATGACGACAGTTCCCACAGATCGCCCACGAACGTTGCACGCTCCTTCACAAGGCCCACGATGCGTTCCAACCGGTCGCGCTCCCACGCGATCCCCTTGTCGAGGAGAATGGGCATGAAGGCGTCGGTCAATTCGGCGTCGCTTTTGCGTATCATATATTCGTGGTTGAACCAGCGCGCCTTTTCGGGCTGGAACCTCGCTCCCGATTTCGACACGCGGTCGAGCGAGAACTGCTCTATGAGCTCCTCCATCGAGAATATCTCCTGCTCGGTGCCGGGATTCCAGCCCAGCAGGGCGAGCATGTTGACGAACGCCTCGGGGAAATATCCGTCCTCTTTATACCCGGCGGAGATGTCGCCTTCGGGCGATATCCAGCGCATCGGGAAGACCGGAAAACCCATTTTGTCGCCGTCACGCTTCGAGAGCTTCCCCTGCCCTGTGGGCTTCAGTAGCAAAGGCAGGTGGGCGAAAAGGGGCTGAGAGCCGGTCCATCCCAGCGCCCTGTACAGCAGATAGTGAAGCGGCAGCGACGGCAACCACTCCTCGCCGCGAATGACGTGTGAGATCTCCATCAGATGGTCGTCGACTATGTTGGCAAGGTGGTAGGTCGGAAGGCCGTCCGACGATTTCCACAGCACCTTGTCGTCCAAAGTGTCGGTCGCGATGGTCACTTCGCCGCGGATCAGGTCTGACATCGCGACCTCTTCTCCGGCGGGAATTTTAAACCGGATCACATACTGGTCGCCGCGGGCGATGCGCTCCGCCACCTCTTCGGCGCTCAGCCCGAGCGACGTTTCGAGACCCTCGCGCACAGTGTGGTCGTAAGAGAATTTTCCACCCGCGCTCTCAGCTTCGGCGCGTAGCGCGTCCAACGATTCGGCACTGTCGAAGGCGTAGTAAGCCCATCCCGCCTCGACAAGTTGCTGCGCATACTTTATATATATATCGCGCCGTTCGCTCTGGCGGTAGGGCGCGTGAGGTCCTTGAGCAGAGGGTAATTCCCCTCCTATGGAGGGGTGGCAGCCGCAGGCTGACGGGGTGGTCCCTCCGGCGCCGATTCCTTCATCTATTTCTATACCGCACCAAGCCAACGAATCCAAAATATACTGCTCGGCTCCCGGCACAAAGCGCTGCGAATCGGTATCCTCGATGCGGATGATGAACTTGCCGCCGTGCCTGCGTGCGAACAGATAGTTGTACAGCGCCGTCCGCACGCCCCCCATGTGCAGAGGGCCGGTCGGCGACGGCGCAAAACGCACTCTTACTTCTCTTTCCATATCTATTTGTTTTTCAAAATCATACTAAACAACGGATAGGGTCTGCCCTCATTGTCCGTCTCGCGGCACATCAATATTTACTGCAACTTCTTAAATTCTTTGCTACCCGTCAGCGAGCGCATTTGTGTAATTGCCGTGGCGTTGAGTTGTACGAGCCGTTCTCCCTGCGGAAGTCCCTGACGAATGAGCAGAGCGTTGATACTCTCCATATTCGACAAGACGACCAACTGTTCCAACGAAGCATAGTCGCGTATATTACCCTCTTTGCCGCTGTTTTGTTCACGCCACTGCCTGGCTGTTTTACCGAAAAGGGCCACATTCAGCAAGTCGGCTTCGTTGGCATAGACCGACATCGCCTGTTCTCGTGTAACGACCTTAGGAATTATCTCCTCTTTAATGGCGTCCGTGTGTATTCTGTAATTTATTTTCGAGAGCGTCCTTTGCAAATTCCATTCGAGGGATTTTTCGCTCTCTTTCAGGCGTTGAAACTCCTTTATCAGGAATAGTCTGAAAACCGAACTAATTGCCGAACCGAACTCGAATGCAATATCTTTGTGAGCATAAGTTCCTCCATATTTCCCGTTCTTCACATAAATGCCTATGGCATTGGTCTTTTCAACCCATTCACTCGTGCTTAGAACGAAACTTGGCAAGCCCGCCTGCATTTTAAAGTGGTCGAATTCGACCACTTTAAAATCGGGATTATAAAGCTGTTCCCAAGTGCCGAGAAATTCGAGTGTCGTGCGTGTCCGTATCCAGTTTTTGATTATGTCGGCCGCCCGTGCCTCGCCTTCTTTGGCTTTTGCCATATCGGTCAAAGAGATATAATCATCATTCTTTTCCGAGATGACGATTATGTCCGTACCTTGTACCGTTATTTTTTCTTTTTTGCTCATTGTTTCATTTTAACCGTAGGAATTACAGACGGTTAAATTATACATTAAAAAGGAAGTGCATGATGTCGCCGTCCTGCACGACGTACTCTTTACCTTCGATGGCTATTTTTCCAGCCTCGCGGCACGCCTTTTCGCTGCCGAGGGCGACGTAATCCGCGTATTTTATCACTTCCGCGCGGATGAAACCGCGTTCGAAGTCGGTGTGGATTATACCCGCCGTCTGGGGCGCCTTCATTCCGCGCGTGAAGGTCCATGCGCGGCTCTCGTCGGCTCCGGTGGTGAAATATGTCTGCAAATCGAGCAACCGGTAGGCCGCCTTTATAAGCCGCGTCACGCCCGACTCCTCCAGCCCTATCTCGGCGAGGAACATCTGCCGCTCCTCGTATTCGTCCAACTCGGCTATGTCGGCCTCGATTGCCGCCGCGACGACGAGCAGTTCCGCCCCCTCGCCCGCTATGGCCTGCCGCACCGCCTCGACATAAGCGTTCCCCGTGGCCGCCGAAGCCTCGTCGACGTTGCAAACGTACAACACCGGCTTGTCGGTCAGAAGGTTAAGGTCGGCGATGAATTTCCGGTCTTCCTTATCCAGGACGACCGTTCGCGCCGAAAGCCCCGCCTGCAGAGCCTGCTGATATCTCACGAGAATGTCGTAAGCCCTCCGCGCGTTCTTGTCGCCGCCCGTCTCGGCCTGTTTTTTCACCTTGCCTATGCGGCTCTCGACACTCTCCAGATCTTTGAGTTGCAGCTCCATGTCGATAATTTCCTTATCGCGCACGGGATCGACCGTGCCGTCGACATGGGTGATATCGCCGCTGTCGAAGCACCTCAGAACATGGATTATCGCGTCGGTGTTGCGTATATTGCCGAGGAATTTATTGCCCAGACCCTCGCCTTTCGAAGCGCCTTTCACAAGACCGGCTATGTCGACTATCTCGATGGTCGTGGGCACGACCCTGCGGGGATTGTCGATCTCCACGAGGCGTGCCAGACGCTCGTCGGGGACGGTTATGACGCCCACGTTGGGTTCTATGGTACAGAAAGGGAAGTTTGCCGCCTGCGCCTTGGCGTTGGACAGCGAGTTGAACAGAGTGGATTTCCCGACGTTCGGAAGTCCCACTATGCCGCATTGTAAAGCCATCTATCTTTGAATTACGAATTAAAAATTACGAATTACGAGTACAAAACACGCTTTTAAACCGTACAAAGATACAGAATGCGGAGAGGAATGCCAAATAAATTTGGTATTCCCGAGGCGCAGCCCATCTAAAACAAGCGAAGCGCTGTTAAGGATTATACAAAAGCGTGGGGAAAAGATAAATTTCTAATTTTTTGCAGTTATTTTGGGTTGCGAATGCAAGATTCGCAGGTTTAGTTGTTTCTTTACAATAAAGAACAATATCTTTGTACTCCTTATAATACCAGACCCGACCAATCATGAAGAGACTTAACTTTTTTCTTTTTCCAGCCCTGACATGTCTCCTGTCTGTTTCTCAGGCGGGGGCACAGACACAAGACAGTGGTCAAAATCTCAAGGACGAGATACTCCTCTACTCGGAAGAATACCTCGAAGCGGCCGACGGCAACGCGGCGTTGTTCTCGGGCAGGGTCCAGGCTAATATGCCCGACAATGTAGAAAGCATCTATTTGTCCCCCAAAGGCTACGTCCAACGCGATAATATGGGCAATGAGATGCTCCCCCAGCCTGTCACTCCGGTCGAGTCTTATGATTCAGGCGATATTTTTTACGACGGTGTGCTCTACACCGGGGTTAAAATGCGGCTCGACCTCTATCGCGACGAGTTAGTGGTGGTGCCAAACGAAATCATGTTTTTCGGAGCCGTACTCGATCCAGAACGTTTCGGATATGCAGATCTGAGGGGATATCGTATCATAGCCTCGCCTTCCGGGGAACTGCCGGGGATATATTACCTGCAACTGTATGACGGCCCCCACGAAGTGCTCAAAAAAGAGCGTTTCGAACTCGACCGCAATCAAGGGAAATTCACGGGCCGTGTGATTAGATACTACATCGAAAAAGACGGCGTATGGCACAATGTGGGCAAGCGTAAAGGACGTGTGCTCAGGCTGTTCAGGGACCGGGGTGACGAGTTGCGCCGATTCATACGCTCCCGCGGGATCGATATACGCCGCAACACGGAGAACGCCCTTGTGGAGACGGTAAAAGAATATGAACGACTAACCGACCGGTAAACCGCTATGAGAAGATCAATATTGCGTTTCGTGCTGGCATCGCTTCCGGTTTTGACGGCCGGTGCGACGGCACTCGCCCAGCAGACGGGTTTCGAAGTGGCGGATCGCCCCATCGGAGAACTTTTCGACGCCATCGAGCGCCAGACCTCGTGGCGGATATTCGCTCCGGACGGTGTGGATACGATCAGAGTGACTGTGAACGAGACATCGGAAGATGCCGCGGAGGTAATTCGCAAGGCTCTCGGCGGTACTGCTCTCCGGGTGACGGTCGCCGACGGGGCTATCTTCATACTCGACAGGGAGAGGGATCTGGTCACTACCCTTCCCGAGTGGTACTACACCGAAAGCGACGTGAGATCGGACACCGACGGCTCGTCCTTCGTACTCGATACCGGCGGCGACCACGGAGCCGATTCACAGGCAAAGATATACGAAGTGGGCGATCCGGAAGCGAGTCCGCCGGGAAGGGTCGCGTTGAGCGGATATGTCTACGATTCGGCGACGGGCGAGGCGGTTCCGGGGATCATGCTTCGGGTCGAGGGCACCAACACCGTCGCCGTATCCGACGGATACGGGTACTACCGCTTCAACCTCCCGCCCGGACGCTATGAGATCGACATCACGGGGGCGGGTCAGGCCGACTCCAAACGTCATGTGCAACTCTACTCCGAAGGGACGCTCGACATCCTCACCGCGGAAAAGATCGAGACCCTCACGGCGATCACCGTCTATGGCGACCGGCGCGACAATGTTCGGCAGACCGCCATCGGAGTGGAACGGGTTACGGTGGGCGACATCAAGAATATGCCGATGGCCTTCGGCGAACTCGACATACTGAAAGTGGTTACGGCCCTTCCGGGCGTGAAGTCGAGCGGCGAGATATCGAGCGGTTTCAATGTTCGCGGCGGGGCGACCGACCAAAACCTGATCCTCTACAACGACGGCACCATATTCAATCCGACACACATGTTCGGTCTGTTCTCGGCATTCAACCCCGATATCGTGCGCGATATGGAGTTATACAAGAGTAGCATTCCGACGCGTTTCGGAGGACGCATCTCGTCGGTACTCGATATCCACAGCCGCGAGGGCAATAAAAAGGAGTTCGCCGGTTCGGCAAGCATCGGTCTTCTCACGAGCCGCCTGACGCTCGAAGGCCCCATTTGGAAAGACCGTACCTCGGTGATAGTGGGCGGACGCACCACCTATTCCGACTGGATGTTGCGACAGATTCCCGAAAAAAGCGGCTACAAGAACGGCACGGCCGGTTTCTGGGACATCAACGCCACGCTCAGCCATCGTTTCGACGACCGCAACAACCTCTTCGTCGACGGCTATTACAGCCAGGACCGTTCCCGTTTCGAAGAGTACGAAGATTACAAATACCGCAACATCAACGGCTCCATTAAATGGCGCCATGTGATCGACAACCGCTCCTTCGCCGTCGTCACCGCCGGATACGACCACTATGACCACCGCGTTCGCAACACCGAGAACGAATATACGGGCTACACCTACGATTTCGGGATCGATCAGGTATTCGGCAAGGTGGACTTCACTCTTCAGGCCGGGGACGAGCATTCGCTCGGTTTCGGCCTCAACACCCAGTTGTACGACATGAACCCCGGAGTGCGTCGGCCATACGGTGATAATTCGGAGTTCAGACCCCAGTTCATGGAACGCGAAAGAGCTCTCGAATCGGCCCTCTACATGTCGGATAAATGGACTGTCTCGGATCGCTTCGAGGTCGACTACGGGCTTCGCTGGTCGATGTTCAATGCGCTGGGACCGAGGAATTACACCCTTTACACCCTCGGAAGCCTTCCTTCGGAAGCCACGATCTCTGAAACCGGCCGCAAGGGAGGTATCCTTAAAACCTACACCGGTCCGGAATTCCGCCTCTCGGCACGCTATTCACTGATGGACGACCTGTCGGTGAAGATAGGTATCAACTCCATGAGGCAGTATATCCACAAGATATCGAACAACACCGTAATGTCGCCCACCGACACATGGAAGCTCTCAGATATCAACATAAAGCCTCAAAAGGGGATACAATACGCGGCCGGACTATACAAGGACTTCCGCGACAAGTTCATCGAGATCACGCTCGAGGGTTACTATAAGACGCTCGACGACTATCTCGACTACCGCTCCGGTGCGCGTCTGACGATGAACGAACACCTCGAGAGAGACCTCGTGTCCACCCGGGGCCGTGCCTACGGGGTCGAGTTGATGGTACGCCGCACCGAAGGACGGCTCAACGGCTGGGCAAGCTACGCATGGTCGCGCACGGAGCTTCGGCAGGACGATCCCATAATTCCGATCCCGGTGAACGGCGGCAACTGGTATCCTGCCGATCATGACAAACCCCATGAATTTAAAGTGGTTATGAACTATCGCTTTACCCACCGGTTCAGCGTTTCGGTCAATGCCGACTACTCCACCGGACGTCCCATCACCGTTCCCATAGCACGGTACTCCTATGCCGGAGGCGAATACCTCTTCTTCGCGGAACGCAACAGCGTGCGCGTGCCCGACTATTTCCGTCTCGACGCCTCCATAAACATCGAACCGAGCCACCATCTGACGTTGTTGACCCATAGCATGATATCGATCGGGGTGTATAACGCCACCGGACGTAAGAACGCCCACTCCGTCTACTTCAAACAGGAAGACGGACAACTTAACGGCTATAAGCTCTCGATCTTCGGAGTGCCCATTCCATACATATCGTACAATATAAAATTCTAACTCTCCAGAGACATGAAACATATAAAACATGCCGCCGTCATTTTCGCCGCGATGTGCCTTTTGAGCGATTGTATAACTCCGTACGATCTCAAGGTCGACGGCTTTGCGGATCTGTTGGTCGTCGAAGGTGTAATCGTCGACGGAGAGACCACGATCAAGCTATCGAGAAGTATGCCGCTCGATCCCGAAGAGAACGAATGGGGTAATGCACGGCCCGTTTCGGGTGCCAACGTGTGGATAGAGGCAGAGAACGGCGACCGTTTCGATGCCCTCGAAAGTGTCGGACCCGGCGAGTATATCGCGCCCGACGTCCGCCTTGTGGACGACCTTCGCTACCGCCTGCGCATAACGTCGGACGGTGAGGAATATGAGTCGGACTGGAGGCTTCCGCAGTCCACACCTCCCATCGAAAGTATGGATTTCCATCTCAGCGGCGACGACGGACCTCTTCAGGTAAGGTTCAATGTATATGGCGAGGCCGACCGGTCGCGCTACTATCTGTGGAGCTATGAGGAGACCTGGGAGATATTTGCCTACAACGCCGCGACCCATTATTTCGGTCACCCCGCCTTTCCCGGGGAAACATTTTCCTACGAGGAATATTTCGAGTCATTGGAAGACGAAACTACCAGTAACGATCTGACCGTGATAAAGTATCCGAATGAAAACCCGACGCCCTATTATTACTGCTGGAAATACAACAGGTCGAAAGAGTTGCTCCTGGCCTCCACCGACCTCTTGGCGGCTAATACTCTGAAGGATCACGTTCTCTATGAGATAGGACTCTCGGAGGATCGCCTGTCTTCATTGTACCACACCAAGGTATTACTCTATTCCATAGGTCAGGACACATATTATTATTACTCAAACCAGAGAGAGAACACCGATCAGGCGGGTTCCATCTTTGCTCCGATCCCGTCGGAGATGATGGGCAACATCGTAAACACCACCTCCCCGGGTGTGCCTGTGATCGGGTTCGTCGACGTTTCGAGGCGGGTGGCCTATGATATCTTCCTCGACAGAAGAGATTCTCACTACAGACCGCCTTACAGTTCATGTATAACGGCGAGTAACCTGGCAGAGATAACAGCGCTTGGAAGATCGCCAAGAGAGTTCTATCTGTTCTTTTTTGACAATACCATGGATGTCCACATGGACCTTACCTTACGGCCATGTCTTGACTGCCGCGAGATCGGAGGCTCCAAAATCCGCCCCTCGTGGTGGCCAAACAATCATTATTAAACGAAGATCATGAAAAGATTATTCATATTCATTGCAATTTGTCTATGCTGGAGTTCGCTTACGGCACAGACGCGGACGCAGGCACCGGTACAGGCTTCTTTCGACCCATCCGCGATACGGGAGCGGATATATGTCGCCACCGACAAGGATAACTATGTAGCCGGAGAGATCGTGTGGATGAGGCTCCTCACCACCGACGAACAGGGGGCGCCCCTGTCTTTCAGCAAGGTGGGGTATGTCGAGTTGGCCGGAGAGGACGAAAGCGCGGTTCGCACCAGAATAGAACTGCGGGGAGGTGTCGGCGAAGGGTCGCTGGTACTTCCCTCCAACCTTCCGACCGGTTATTACCGCCTTGTGGGATACACCCGCTGGATGTGGAACGAGGGGCCCGAACTGTTTTTCGATAAGCGGATCGGGGTTGTCAATCCCATTTTGGCCGGGGTTCCCCGAGGTAGCGCAGGCGAGGTCGAACACTCCGCCGTACCCTATTCCGACACCACCCGGCCCGGTGGATTGAATATCTCCTCCAATGGCAGTGTCTACTCTCCGCGTAGCGAGGTGAGACTCGACATTTCGGGCATTCCCGCCGACATACACTCTCTCGGCGTGTCGGTGACGGCCGTCGATCCGGTCGGCGGATTCACCGCTCCCGCGTTGGGCGAATGGAAGCAGTCGCTACCCGCCGTTTCGGATTCGTTTTCGGGAGAGTTCGAAGCGGAATACGAAGGCGCTTTGGTTACAGGAAACTTAGTCTCGACCGAGACCGGCGAGGCCGTATATTCTTCATCCATACTTCCTTTGGCCGCGTTCCCGGGAGACAGGATCGACCTTTTCAGCGGCACCGTCGACAGATCCGGACGGGTCGTTTTCCGCACGAACCGCGCCGTCGGATACGACGAGATCGTAACCACAATGCGCGGGAACGACGGAGAACCCTGGCGCATCGACCTCGATCTTCCCTTCTGGCCGGAGAATCTCGGCCGCCCTTCGCCCTCCTTTCCGATAGAGACGATAGATCCCGAGGCGATGCGGCGTCAGAGCCTTGCCGTTCAGCTTCAATACTCCTATGTGAACGACTCCCTGCTTCGTCACAACCCCTCCGCCGGGCGTTTCACGGATCCTCCGTACATCAGCTACCGGATGGATGAGTGGAGACGTTTCGCCACCATGCGCGAGGTGATGACCGAGTTCGTGATGTTCACTCAGTTCAGCAGGGTCGACGGGAAGCGCTATCTTTCGGTGGTCAATCGCGATTTCCAGACGACGCGGGCCTATTCGCTGGTGCTCCTGGACGGGATCCCCATCATCGACCACGAGATAATTTACAACTACAATCCTCTGCTGTTGAGCCGTATCGACGTTTATCCTAACAGGTATCTTTTCGGAGGTAGCCTTTTCTACGGTATGGTGGCGCTGTATACCGCCGAAAACAGGTATCCCGAACTTCAGCCCGACCCGTTCACCCAGATACTTCCATACGATCCGCCGCAGGCCCGGAGGCTGTTCTACGCGCCCGATTACACCGACCCGTCGGCGCGTTCGAGCCGTGTTCCCGACTATCGCCACACTTTGTACTGGAATGCCGATGTCCCCTCGAAGGAGGGTCATGCGGAGTTGAGCTTCTTCACCTCCGACCTTCGGGGCCGGTACCGGGTGTTGGTCGAGGGAATAACCGCTTCGGGAGAGACCGTCGGCGCGGTCTGTGATCTGGAGGTCAGATAATTTGCTCGCCCTGAAGGGTGGCGGAGGAGCAGGCGGTGACGCGGACGCGGACATAGTCGCCGGGGCGGTGTTCACCGGAGCCGTCGGCGCTCACGCGCGGGATCACGACTACCTTGTTTTGCGAGGTGCGGCCGAACACTTTATCTTTCGAACGTTTGCTCGTTCCTTCCACAAGGATTTCGAACACAGCGCCCACGTCGCGGCGGTTGCTTTCGAGCGACAAGGAGTTCTGAAGAGCGATTATTTCATTAAGGCGCGCGGTTTTAACATCGTCGGGCACATCGTCGGGCATGTTTCGCGCGGCGGCGGTGTCGGGGCGTTCGCTGTATTTGAACATGAACGCGAACTGGTACCCCACCTCCCTCATCAACGACAGGGTTTCGGCGTGATCTTCGGAGGTTTCGCCGCAAAAACCGGCTATGACGTCGGTCGAGATCGCGCAGTCGGGCATCGCGCGGCGAATGGCGGCGATGCGTCCCAGATACCACTCGCGGGTGTAACGGCGGTTCATGCGGTCGAGCACGCGGTTGCTCCCCGACTGCGCCGGGAGGTGGATCGCGCGGCAGATATTGGGTGTGGCGGCCATCGTCTCCAACAGCTCGTCGCTTATATCTTTCGGATGCGATGTCGCGAAACGCACCCGCAACAGGGGGCTTATTTCGGCAATACGTTTCAGGAGTTCCGGAAAGCCAACCACCCCGCCCTTCGGGCACCCCTCCACAGGAGGGGAACCAGGCCTCTCCCATGAGAAGGAGTTGACATTCTGGCCGAGCAGGGTCACTTCGCGGTAACCGGCGTCGAAGAGTTCGCGCACCTCTCTGATAATGGTTTCGGGATCGCGGCTCCGTTCCCTTCCGCGGGTGTATGGCACCACGCAGTAGGAGCAGAAGTTGTTGCAACCGCGCATGATGGCGACGAACGCGCTCACCCCCGCCCCGTCGAGGCGCACGGGGGATATCTCGGCGTAGGTCTCCTCTTTGGAAAGTTCGACGTTCACTCCGCGTGCGCCGCCCACGGCCTCACCCACGAGCATCGGAAGCGAACGGTACGAGTCGGGGCCCGCGACGATATCGACCGCCGGACGTTCGGCCACGATACGCTCGGCCAGCCGTTCGGCCATACAACCCAACAGCCCTATCACCATCCCCGGACGGCGACGCTTGAGGGCCGCGAGTTCGTCCAACCGGTGCCAGATGCGCTGCTCGGCGCCGTCGCGGATCGAACAGGTGTTCAATAGCACGACATCGGCCGTGCGCACGTCGGCGGCACGCCCGAAACCCTCGGCGGCCAGTATCGCCATCACGGTCTCGCTATCCACCACGTTCATCTGACAGCCGTAGGTCTCGATATATATCTTTCGCCCCGTTCCGACGGCGGGAATGACATTTTGTAAATCCATGCCACAAAGGTAGTGAAAGCCGAGAGCAATGCAAATCTATTTGCATTGCCGAGGCGCATCTTACCTAAAACAAACGAAGTGAAGTTAAAGGTAGTGAATTTTCGACGAACCGAGCGCAATAGAACTTCTTCTGATTGCCGAGGTGAGGATGAAAATGAGCGAAGCGAAAGCCGAGAGCAATTCGTAATTCGTAACTCGTAATTCGTAATTGAATTAGCTGTGTTTCATCTCGGAGAACGGGCGGAACCCTTCTCCGAGGGTTTCGTTGGCGTCGACCACCACGACGAACATTCCGGGGTCGATCTCGTGAAGACGCTGTTTGACCGGGACTATCTCGCGGCGGCTCACAACGAGGAATATCATGTTCTTGTCGTTTCCCGTGTAAAGACCCTTGCTCTTTATCATAGTGCCGCTGCGGTCGAGATCTCTCAGAATGAACTCGCGGATCTCGTCCTGCCGTTCGCTGAGGATGAACAGTATCTTGTCGGAATTACGCCCCTCGACCACAAGGTCGATGATCTGCACCGCCACCCAGATCGTGAGCAGCGAATAGAGAGGCAGCGTGGGACTTTCGCCCCTGATCCCCACCAGCACGACCAAAGAACACAGTACCACGAAAGCGTCGGCTATCAGCACCCCGCTCGAGAATTTGATGCGGGCGTATTTCTGCAACAGCATGGCAAGGATGTCGGTGCCTCCGGTGGTGGCCTGCGCCCTCACGACCAATCCCACTCCCGCACCGATGAATATCCCGCCGAAAATGGACGCGAGTATCAGATCGTCGGCAAGATCGAGCCGCCCCCACAACAGCGTTTCGGCCGTTTGCGTCGCGATGTCGGGATAGACGGCGTACGGCAGCACGAGCATCAGCAGGGGGGTGATGAGCGAGGCGAAGACGGTCTTGGTGCCGAAAACAGGACCGAAGACCGCGAAGCCGATGAGTAGCAACGGAATGTCCATCATGTATCCGAACCACCCCTGCGGAATGCCCGGGAAGAATTCGTGCAGGATCGTGGTCATGCCCCAGATGCCTCCGGGGGTGATCTTGTAGGGGTACATGAACAGGATGAACCCCAGCGACAGGATCGCGCAACCGAGGATGATAACCAGCCACGACGACCACCACTTCCACGAATGCAGGTCGCCTTTTACTCTCAGATACAGACTTTTAGATATTGTCGCCATTGTTCTTTGCAAAATTTTCACAAAGATAGCTTGTTTTGTTAAAAAAGCAAGAGGCAATCCTTTCCGATCGCCTCTTGACAAATGACATTTTCTACGAGCCTCAGCAACCGCAATCGCAACCGCCCTTCTTCTCTTCGGAGGGGCATCCTTCGTCACACGAGCAGTCGCCGCCCTCTTCGCATCCGCAGTCGCAACCGCCGCCGTATCCGCCTGCGAAGCCCTGCAGGTCTTCGGGAGTGATTTCGCGAACTTCGACGATCTTACCCGAGAAGTCGAGCGTTTTACCCGCCATCGGGTGGTTGAAGTCCATAGTGACCACTTCGGTCACGGCCACGACGCGGCCCATCAGGCGATTGCCCTGCTGGTCGGCCATGGGGATCAGATTGCCCACTTCCAAAAGGCCGGGCTCGACGGCGCCGTTCACTTCGAAGACGTTCCTGGGGAGCTCCACGACCGCTTCCTTGATAACTTCGCCGTAACCCTCGGTCGGGGTCAGCGTGAAGGCGAACTCATCGCCGGGTTCGAGCCCTGCTACCGCTTCTTCGAACTTCGGAAGCAACATGCCCATTCCGTAGGCGAATTTGAGGGGTTGTCCGGGCTGCGACGCGTCGGCGATCTGCCCGTCTACTTCGAGTTTATAGTCGAGCGCAACAAAAGTGTTTTCTGCAATTTTCATTTTTTCAAAGATATTAAGTTATTATTCCAAATTCCATGTACATACAAGATTCCTGTCGCCGTATCCCGCGTCGATCTTCGAGACATACGGGAAGAACTTCGATGCCTTCACCCACTCCGCCGGGAAAGCGGCCATCTCGCGCGAGTATGGATGCGACCACTCGCCGTTCACTCCGGCGATCTCCGAGGCGGTGTGGGGGGCGTTGGCGACCACATTGTCGGCGGTACCGGCGGCGGCTTCACACTCGCGTTTGATGGCGGTCATCGCCGCAACGAACCTGTCCATTTCGGCCTTGCCCTCGCTCTCGGTCGGTTCCACCATGAAGGTGTCGTGTACCGGGAACGAAAGGGTCGGGGCGTGGAAACCGTAGTCCATCAACCGGCGCGCCACATCGCCCACCTCGACGCCGTAGTCGCGCTTGAACGATTGCAGGTCGAGTATCATCTCGTGGCCCACGCGGCCCCTCTCGCCCGAGTAGAACGTTCTGTACTCGCCCGATATTGCGCACGCCATGTAGTTGGCGTTCACGATGGCCATTTCGGTCGAAAGACGGAGCCCCTTTTCGCCAAGCATTTTTATATATCCGTAGGTTATCGGAAGCAACAACGCACTTCCCCAGGGGGCCGAAGCGACCGCCGTGATGCCGTCGGCGCCGCCCGTCGCCACCACCGGGTGCGACGGCAGGAAGGGGGCCAGATGCCCGGCACAACAGATCGGGCCGACACCGGGGCCGCCTCCGCCGTGGGGCATCCCGAAAGTTTTGTGCAGGTTCAGATGGCAGATGTCGGCGCCTATGAACCCCGGGTTGGTGAGGCCCACCTGCGCGTTCATGTTGGCGCCGTCCATGTAGACCTGTCCTCCGGCGTCGTGAACGGCGTCGACTATCTCGCGAATGCGGCTCTCGAACACGCCGTGGGTCGAAGGATAGGTCACCATCAGACCCGCGAGTTCGGCGCTGTGTTCGGCGGCCTTCGTTTTCAAATCTTCGACGTCGATGTTGCCGTTGGGGTCGGTGGCCACGCCGACGATCTTCATTCCGGCCATCGCCGCCGAAGCCGGGTTGGTACCGTGGGCGCTTGCCGGAATAAGAATGATATTCCTGTAACCCTGTCCGCGGCTCTGGTGATAGGCGCGAATCACCACGAGGCCCGCGTACTCGCCCGCCGCGCCCGAATTGGGTTGGAGCGAACAGGCCGCGAAACCGGTTATGGTGGCGAGGTCTTTTTCAAGCTGGGCGATCATCGCCGCGTAGCCTTCGGTCTGATCGGCGGGTGCGAAGGGGTGGATGTTCCCGAATCCGGAGAGCGAAAGCGGCATCATCGAGGCGGCGCTGTTGAGTTTCATCGTACACGAACCGAGCGAGATCATGCCGTTGGCCAGCGACAGGTCGCGAAGTTCCAACCGCTTAATGTATCGCATCAGTTCGCTCTCGCTGTGATATTTCTTAAAGACGCTCTCGGTGAGTATTTCGCTTGTGCGGCGCAGTTTTTCGATGGGGAACTCCCGCCCCGTCTCTATCTTCACCGCCTTGGGCGCCTTTACGCCCATCGCGGCGGCAAATATCGACACCACTTTCAACACCTCTTCGGCGGTGGTGAGTTCGTCGAAACTCATGCGAACCCGCCCGCCGGGAGTGTAGAAAAAGTTGATACCCTGCTCGGCCGACTCCTGGCGGATGACCGAAACCTCGGCCTCGACCTCCAGGGTGTCGAAGAAATTCTCGCTTGCGAGTTCATAACCCATCGCTTTCAGGGCCGCGGCCACGGCAGAGGTGTGGTCGTATATATGCCGGGCGGCGCGGCGCAGTCCTTCGGCTCCCTGATAAACGCAGTAGAATCCCGCCATCGAAGCTACCAGAGCCGACGCGGTGCAGATGTTGGAAGTCGCACGCTCACGCTTGATGTGCTGTTCGCGCGTCTGGAGCGACATTCTGAGCGCCTTGTTGCCGAGCCTGTCGACCGAAACGCCTATGATGCGTCCCGGCATCGAGCGCTTGAACGCCTCGCGCGTGGCGAAATATGCTGCGCTCGGGCCTCCGAAGCCCATCGGAATGCCCCACCGCTGGGTCGACCCCACGGCGATGTCGGCGCCCCACTCTCCCGGAGCCTTCAGCATCGCAAGGGCCGCCACGTCGGCTACAACCGCCACCAACGCTCCGGCTTCGTGCGCGCGCTTTGTGAACTCTTCGTAGTCGCGAACATCGCCGCTGGCGGCGGGGTATTGTACCAACACTCCGAACTCGCGGCCGGAGAACTCATAGCTTGCGAAGTCGTCCGAAACTATCTCTATGCCGAACGGCTCGGCGCGCGTCAGAAGCACGTCGAGGGTTTGGGCAAATATATTCTCGTCGACCACAAGCACGTTGCGCCCCTCCTTGACCGCCTCGCGCGAACGCAGGGCCAGCATCATCAGCATTGCTTCGGCGGCGGCGGTGCCCTCGTCCAAAAGCGAGCAGTTGGCGATCTCCATGCCGGTCAGCGACACGACGGCGGTCTGGAAATTCAAAAGCGCCTCGAGCCTCCCCTGCGAAATTTCGGCCTGATAGGGGGTGTAGGATGTGTACCACGCGGGGTTCTCGAACACGTTGCGCATTATGGCCGCCGGAACCTCGCACGGATACCAGCCCTGGCCGATGAACGAGCGCACCTGGCGGTTCTGCGCCGCAAGTTGCTGAACGTGGGCCGCAAATTCACTCTCACTCATCCCTTCTTCGGGTAGCGCGAGAGGCTTTTTGAGGCGGATGTTCGCCGGGATCACCTGCGAGATAAGCTCTTCGACGCTCTCCACGCCGATCGTTTTCAGCATTTCGGCCAGCTCTCCGGAGTCGGTTACCCCTATGTGCCTGTTGTAAAATTTGTCGAATGACATAATTGTTCGGTATATTTTTAATTGGGCTGAAGCCCGGTTTTATATTGTCTTTCGATTATCCGTCGGTTAAAACCGACGGCAAACGAACATCGAAGATGTGAGGCTCATCGACCGAGCGCCGACCGTCGCCAAAGGCGGGGGAGGCATCTCGCGAGGGAGATAATTAATCACTAATCACTAACCGTTAATCACTAATATTTGAAACTGCTTCCGCCGATAAATTCGCGCAGGATCGAAGTCGGCGGGATCTCGTCGTGGGGGATGCTCACGAAAAAGTCGAGAAGTTTCAGCAGCCTCTGCGCCTCGCCGTATTCGGGGATCGTGTTGGGCACCGAGCGAAGCAACGGCACCACGTAGCTTTTCAACACCGGCAGTTCGTAGAACAGCGACGAGTTGAACATCACGTCGGCATTCTCCTGATAGGGAAAAATATGTTTCTCCTCGCCCCGGCGCACGCTTTGCCAGCGCTTCAGGGTCGCCGAAGCATCGGCGCCGCGGGTCACGCTGTCGCGCACCATCCGGCGAATGAGGCGGTTGTCGGTCGTGGGGATACGCGAAAGGTTGTCCATCGCGATCGAGGTGAGCGCCGACAGATAGATGCAGAATTTCAGATCGGCGTCCAGCGACTCGGTCAGGCGCGGGTTGAGCGCGTGGATACCCTCGACCAGCAATACCGACCGCTCGTCGAGTTTCAACGGGGCGTCGTGCGTCAGGCTGCGGCCGGTGATGAAGTCGTACCGCGGAATGTCGACACTCTCTCCGCCTATGAGGCGACGCAGGTGGTCGTTGAACGTGGCGTGGTCGATGGCGTCGAACGCCTCGTAGTCGTAGTCGCCGGTGACGGGGTCGCGCGGGGTCTTGTCGCGGTCGACAAAGTAGTCGTCCAGGGAGATGAGCACCGGGGTAAGCCCGAGAATGCGCAGTTGAATGCCCAGACGCTTGGCCGTGGTGGTCTTGCCGCTCGACGAGGGGCCCGACATCAACACGATTCGCGTTCCCTTCACTATGTTCGCCTCGTAGACGGTATCGGCTATGGAGGCGAGTTTTTTCTCGTGGAAACTCTCGGCAACCTTGATGAGGTCGCTCGTCTCGCCGCCATGGATGCGTTGGTTGAGCTGACCGATGTTGCGAACTCCCATGATGGCGGCCCAGGCGTTGTATTCGGCGAAAACGTCGAACATTTTTTGCTGTGGCACCATTTTGTTCAGAATGACCGGGTCGGTGCGCTTGGGAACGGCAATGTGCATACCCTTATAGTAGGGCCTCAGATCGTACAGCCCCAGATAACCCGTCGAGGGAGCCAGCGCGCCGTAGAAATAACCCACCACATCGTCCAGCGTGTAGAGCGAGACATAGAGGCGCGGACGGGTTTCCAGAAGCGCGATCTTGTCGTCGTATCCGAGCCGCTTGTAACTCTCCACGGCCTCGTCGTAGAGCACCTTGTCGCGCTCGATGGGAAGGTCGGCGGCTATGATTTCGGTCATACGCGCCTTTATCCGTTCTATCATTTCGGGCGTGACGGCTTCGCAACCCGATATCTCGGAGTAGAATCCGCGCGACACCGAGTGGCGGACGTAGAACTTCCGATCGGGCCACAGGTCGTGCACCGCCTTGTTGAGCGCGAAGAACAGCGTGCGTTCGTACACCCGGTGCCCCTCGAAATGGGTGATGTCGATAAAACGCACCGACGCCGGTTCGAAAAGGGTGTACGACAACTCCTTGATCTTGTTGTTGACATAGGCGGCGAGCCATTTGTTACGGTTGCCGTTCCCTATCTTCTCGGCAACCTCCAGTAGCGACGTCCCCTGTTCAAGGCGTAGCACCTGATCGCCGTTCTCGCAAATTATCCTGATCTTTTTGCCCTTCATCACGCGAAGATAATTATCTTTGTTGCGGCACAAAGATAGTTAAAAAACACTCTAAACATGAAAAGATTTTTTGTTGCGGCGCTTCTGATTCTGTTGGCGTCGTGTGCCGTTGCACGAAGCGACGGCGGCCGGAGGGTCGTGATCGTCTCCACCAACGACATCCACTCCTCGATCGAGGGTTTTCCGCGTCTTGCGACCTATGTCGAACAGTTGCGCTCCCGGGAAGGAGCGGACAGGGTGTTGCTCGTGGACGCGGGCGACCGCTGGACGGGAAATCCGTTCGTCGAACTGGCGGAAAAGCCGCTTTCGCCGCTCGTCGAACTGATGAACGAATTGGGATACGATGTGGCCACTCTGGGCAACCACGAGTTCGATTGGGGTCAACCCATGTTGCGCGAGCGGTTGGACGAGATGGATTTTGAGGTCGTGTGCGCCAACGTCGAGAGCGACGGTTCGGAACTCGGCCCCATTGCGCCCTATGTTTTCATCAAAGCGGGCGGCATCCGTTTCGCGTTCCTGGGGCTGGTGCATAATTACACTGCCGGACACAGGCCCGAAGGTAAAGACGAGCATTTTGTGGGTCTCGCTTTCCCCGATGTTTATCAAACGACAAGAAAATACACGTGGCTGGCCGACAAATGCGACGTTTTCGTGGCTCTCTCCCATCTGGGTTACGACCGCGACCTCGATCTTGCGGAAGAATTTCAGGAGTTAGACCTCGTCATCGGCGGCCATTCGCACACCCGGGTCACGGAGCCCGAGAAGGTCGGCAATGTCCTCGTCACGCAGGCGGGTAGCCGATTGGAGTATGCCGGGGTGACGACCGTAACGAAGATCGGAGACTCCGTCGTCATCGAAAACCGGTTGGTGCCGCTCGACGAGATCGCTCCGGACGCCCGTTTCTCAGAGATGGTGGCCCGCTATAACGACAATCCTGAACTGCGCTCGGTGATCGGCCGGACCGCCGCGCCGTTCGATAAGGCGGGGGTTAAGAACCTCGTTGCGGATGCCGTTCTCGAAGGTACCGGAGCCGATGTGGCGTTGTATCACTCGGGGGGCATTCGCATAAACGAACTGGAGGGCGAGATCATCAATGCCGACCTCTACCGCATAGAGCCTTTTATGAGCGAGGTGTACACGCTGCGCATGACCCCCGGACAGATAAAGGGAATGATACTCGCGCGGTGGAACGATCCTATAAGCCCCGCCCACGGCCCCGATATCATGCCTTCGGGTCTGGGCTACACCATCTTAACGGACGAGGCGGGAAATGCCGTGAATGTGGTTTTCGACCGTCCCGAGTGCGATTCATGGTTGGTGGCGATGCCCGATTACCTCTACAAGAACTACACTTTCGACCGCTCGGAGGATGCCTTCGAAACGGGCCGACAGGTGACCTCGCTCCTGCACGACTATATCTCCGCCCACTCTCCCCTCGAACCCGATAACTCGGCACGAATCATTATCGAATGATCCGGGGTATGAGGTATTCGATCTTCACATTTTTCGCGTGTTACCTCCTCTGCGGCGGATGTTGCGGCGAGGTAGCTCCTCCCTCTCCTTACGGCGCGCTTCCCACCCCGGAGCAGGTCGAGTGGCAGAAAAAGGAGTATTATATGTTCGCCCACTTCGGGCCAAACACCTTTACCGACGTCGAATGGGGCGACGGAAAGGAAGACCCCGCGGTGTTCGACCCCACCGGTCTCGATTGCCGACAGTGGGCGGCGACCGCGCGGGCCGCCGGAATGACGGGTATCATCGTCACGGCCAAACACCACGACGGGTTCTGCCTGTGGCCAAGCCGGTACAGCACCCACACCGTGAGTGAGAGTCCGTGGAAGGAGGGCAAGGGCGACGTTCTTCGGGAGTTGTCCGACGCCTGCCGCGAATTCGGACTCGATTTCGGAGTCTACCTTTCGCCCTGGGATCAAAACCATCCCGCTTACGGAACTCCGGAGTACAACCAAGTCTTCGCCAGCACTCTCGACGAGGTGTTGTCGGATTACGGCGAGGTGTTCGAGCAGTGGTTCGACGGAGCCAACGGCGGAGAAAAGATACCGCCCTACGACTGGGATATGTTCCACGAGGCGGTTTACAGGAACCAGCCCGGCGCAATTATCTTCAGCGACGTGGGCCCCGGTTGCCGCTGGACGGGCAACGAAAGGGGCGTCGCCGGAGAGACCAACTGGTCGACGCTCGACACGGAGGGCTATAGTCCGGGCCACGGAGCGCCTCCGGTGGACGTGCTCAACTCGGGGGTTAGGGGCGGCCGGGCGTGGGTTCCCTCGGAGGTCGACGTCTCGATCCGTCCGGGATGGTTCTACAGCCCTTCGACCGACGACAAGGTTAAGTCGACCGAACAGTTGATGGATATATGGTACACTTCGGTGGGGCGCAATTCCAATCTGCTGCTCAATGTTCCGCCCGACCGCCGGGGACGCATTCACCCCGTCGACTCGCTCAGACTGATGGGGTTCCGAAGGGCCCGGGAGGAAGCGTTCGGGGTAAATATCGCTGCCGGGGCAAGGGTAAAAGCAAGCAATGTGAGAGGTGGTTCGCGGAGCTATGCGGCGGGAAACGTGCTGGACGACGATTACGATATGTACTGGACTACCGACGACGGTGCCGACAATCCGTGGTTGGAGTTGGACTTCAAAGAGAGCAAAACCCTCAACCGTCTGTTGCTTGCCGAGTACATACCTCTTGGTCAACGAATATCGGGTGTGGAAGTCAGCTATTGGAACGAGTCGTCGAAAGAGTGGTCGCCCCTCGTGCGCGACACGACGGTAGGCTACAAACGCATCCTGCGCTTCGAACCCGTCACCACCCGCAGGCTCCGCATAGAGTTCGAGAGTCCGGTTCCTCCCGTCATCAGTACCGTCGCCGTCTATAACTCTCTCAAACATTAGTCGGCCCGTACTCCACCTGCACGAGACCCGAATAGCCTTTGCTATTGTCGATTAAATTTCGTACCTTGCGACCACAACCTAACAGAATCATGAAAAATATCTTCTCACACTTTAATTAGAAATAGAAACAACTTTCATCAAGAGCATATCTGATTCTGAGGAAAGCCCAATAATAGCCGAAGAATTGTAAAGTCTAATAAATATACATGAATGGCGAATCCCTTTATCATATCTATCTCGGGAATCATGGGAAGTGGTAAAACCACGTTGGCAAGAGGTATATCAAAAAAACTCGGATGGGTTTACTTGCCGAAAGATATGCCATCAAAAAAATATATTGCAGACTTGTTCAGTAATCCGCAAAGATGGGCATTTGTCGCGCAAACCGGTTTTTTAAGCGACAAGTCTCTGCAGATTATTCAATCTTTAAGTGATTCGAACAACATAATTTTAGATAGGTCCTTATATGAAGACATCCATGTATTTGCAAAATATTTTCATCAGAGAGGAGATTTTGATGAACGGGAATACGAAACATATCAAGAATTAACAAATCATTTTCTTTCCGTTATTCCCAAGCCGAACCTGATACTTCATTGTGAATGTTCTATCGCAACGGCCAAGCAAAGAATAGAGATTCGTAATAGAGATTATCAAAAGAATTATCCTGAAAATCATATCGAAGATATATATAGTCTGTATGATAAATGGCTTTCCGATTGTAAAGAAGCGCCTGTATACAGAATAAATACTGAAAAACATGATGTCAGAGAAAGCAAAACGATCAATGAGATTGTCGATGAAATAATCTTCATATTGAACAAACCCCAGTCAATTCAATTGGACATGTTCGGGGATACGGTTATTGGAAAAGAGATCAAATTTTTGGAGCCTATACATTCTATCGATATGTATGACCCACAATCGAAGATAGCGATTAAACCCAATAGATATAAAAAAGATATTCCTTATCCTTTAAATCCCTGGGCATATATCGCCGCCCCATTTACCGGTATCGCCAATAATACTGACAACCAAGAGAACAAGCTATTTAACATATCTGCAATCCATGGTAAAATTGGGCGTGGAGTGTACAGGAACATGCTAAATGGAATGGAGCGCAATCTCAAACGGTACAATATAGCGTCCCTTATTCCACATAGAGATATAAACAAATGGGGAGATAAAACATTGACAGCAAAACAAGCAATGGAGTCGTGTACTGCCAGTGTGCAAGACTGTGATTTATTCATCGGTATATTGGGGAAAAGTCACGGAGCTCATTACGAATATGGTGTGGCACTGGGAAGCAATAAACCATCGGTAATAATAAAATGCGAGGAAATAGGAGTCTCTTTCATCGGGAGTGGAATAGAGAATCAGAATGATCTGATATTAGTTCTCGAATGTAAGGCAATAAAAGATATACCTTCTTTATTTCATAAAACAGAGTTTAATGACTTTTTGGTAAAAAACAATTTATTATGATGAGAAAGATAGCTATATGGTATTGTGATCTGTCATCGCAAAAACAACTGTTACTTAACTCTTCAATAACAGCTATATTGTTTTTCTTTTCCGCCATTGTCACAAATTTGATCGCAGATGGATTAGGAGAACTAAAAAGGGGAACGATAATACTTCTTTATTCCTTAGCGTTCATTATGATATTTGTTATTATTATAACTGTTGCTAATGTTCTCAAAAGTCATATCGAAAAAATAAAAAGAACTGCCAGGGAGGAAAAAGAAACTATTGCCCAGGCATACATATTATGCGATAGGGTTATTTCCGCATCTATGAAAATGATAGATGATAACCTTCATCTTAATGGTGATTATTCGGGGGCAATAGAGGGATATCCGCTAAAGAATATTCAAGAAATTGTGGATGCAACATATTCGACCTTCGAATCTGCATATGGTGTATCGGTGAATATAGAAAAACGTATAGACTTTGAAGTAACGTTTATGACCAAATCATATGTAGATAATAAAATTACTATTCCAGCCTCGAAAAATAGGGACGGAAGGAGCCCGCAAAGTATGGTGTTACGTAAAAACAAGCCTGATATTTATGACAAAACAGTTACTGCATCTGTTTATAAGGAAGAGCGACCCGATATACAAATTATAGAAGACACAACTGATCCAAGCTGTCGATATGCGGAATTATACCCAAAACAGCAACAGCGTATTAAATCTTCTATAATCTATCCTGTCAAATCGGATAAAAATGAACTGCTCGGCACCCTCGTTGTACACTGTGATAAACCAGGTTTTTTTAATTTATCTCGAAAAAAATATTGGTGTGATCTCTTCGATATTTTCGCTAAAAGAATCGCGATAGAAAAAATAAAAATGGATAAATTAAACGTATTGGTTTCCGAAGGGATAAAAGAAATAAGTCTTGACGTCAAGAAATGCTTTTAAATCAATTTGTATAATACGATATATAGTTGTATCTTTGCGCGCTCATAAGAGCGCAAAACAATAAAGTTTAACCGTTAACGAGCGATTGTATCGCAAACAGCTACACACAATGTCCGAAGCAACAAAACAGGCCGTCAGCAACGAAAATTTCGACTGGGCGGCTTTCGAGAACGACTCCGCCATTTACGGCAAATCCAAAGACGAGATCACCAAAGAGTATGACCAGACCCTGTCGAACGTCGTCGAAGGCGAAGTGGTCGAAGGAACGGTCATCGGCCTCAACAAACGCGAAGTGGTCGTCAACATCGGCTACAAGAGTGAAGGCGTGATCCCCATCACCGAATTCCGCTACAA
>QMCE01000909.1_pt1 | contig 42935 bp, 37 predicted proteins | sample 1821851 | NCBI WGS metagenome assembly QMCE01 (sample SAMN09453174, study PRJNA476694) | Termite gut metagenome, whole genome shotgun sequencing project. | isolation source: worker | host: Odontotermes sp. | place: South Africa:Pretoria | collected 2016-01-28 | reverse complement strand
CTAAAAATGAAACTTGTACAAAGATAAATATCTTTACCCGGAATATTAGAAATAGCAAAAATTAAATTCAATAGACCAGATACTTTAAAAATCCCTCCCCTTTGTGTTCTTTGTGTCTTTGTGGGAAACATCCATTCTCTTGTGGGAAACATTCATTCTCTGCCCCTAAAAATGAAACTTGTACAAAAAGTAAGTATCTTTACCCGAAATTTTAGAAAGAATGACAAAAATAAATTTAATTGAACAAGCACTTCAAAAATTGGGCATACCGGTATTGAACGAAATGCAGCAGGCTACGTTGGATGCGAGCACGAAAAATAGAGATATTATTTTGCTTTCTCCGACCGGTTCGGGGAAAACGCTGGCATTTTTATTGCCGCTTTTAGTCCGGTTGAATCCGGACAGGAAAGAGATCCAAGCCTTGATACTTACCCCTTCGCGCGAGTTGGCATTGCAGATAGAGCAGGTTTTCCGGTCGCTGGGAAGCGGCTTGTCTGTGGGGTGTTGCTACGGCGGACATTCCATGCTGACGGAGAAAAAAATGCTGGAGAATCTTCCGGCGTTGCTTATTGGTACGCCCGGACGTATAGCCGATCATATTCGTCAGGCGAATTTTCCGGCAAGCACCATCCAAACGTTGATATTGGATGAATTTGATAAATCGCTCGAATTTGGCTTTACGGAAGAGATGTCGTTTATCATCTCCGAACTGCCCGGGCTGAGTAGAAGGATATTGCTTTCGGCTACGGAGCCGGACGGGATTCCTTCGTTCACGGGAATTGAAAACCCGCTTCGGCTGGATTTTCTTGCAGTGAAAGAAGTTGTAAAAGGGTTGGAAATAAAGAAGGTAATTTCTCCGGAGAAAGATAAACTAAATACTTTGTTTCAGCTTATTTGCCACATAGGAAACCGTTCAACGCTGGTTTTTTGCAATCACAGGGAATCGGTTGAAAGGGTAGGGGAGTTTCTGCGAAAAAAGGGGATTATCTGCGAATTATTTCATGGCGGTATGGAACAGCCCGACAGGGAAAAATCACTCTTTATGTTCCGGAACGGAAGTTGCTATTTGTTGATTTCTACCGATTTGGCTTCGCGAGGACTGGATATTCCCGAAATTGAAAATGTGGTTCATTACCATTTGCCGCTCAATGAGGAGGCGTTTATTCACCGGAACGGACGCACGGCGCGTATGTATGCCGGCGGTACATCGTTTGTTATTTTGCATGAAGAGGAAAAAATCTCCGCTTTTTTATCTCCGGATTATCCGGTGGAAAATTTGCCGGAGAAAGGTAAAATTCCCGGCAAGCCGTTGTGGGCTACGCTTTACATCGGAAAAGGAAAGAAAGAGAAATTGAGCAGGGGGGATATTGCCGGATTCCTGATGCAAAAAGGAGAATTGCAAAAAGAAGAGTTGGGAAAAATTGAGGTCAAGGAGCATTATTCTTACGCCGCTATCAAGGAAACGAAGATAAACGCACTGATAAGCCGGATAAAAAATGAGAAGATAAAAGGGATAAAAACACTGTTTGAGAGGGCGCGGTAAGTAATTTTGTTTTTTACAGCGAAAAAAATTAAATTTGTATTATCTAAGAAACAGAATTTATGACAACAAAAGATAAATATATTAACCCCTATACCGATTTTGGTTTTAAAAAATTATTCGGCTCTGACATCAACAAGGATTTATTGATTGATTTTCTCAACGAATTAATCAAAGAACAGGGAAAGATAGTTGATATTCAATATCTTAAAAATGAACAGTTAGGAAGAAGCGAATGGGAGCGCAAATCTATTTTTGATATTTATTGCGAAAACGAACGTGGAGAGAAATTCATCGTCGAAATGCAGCGTGCCAAGCAAAAGTATTTTAAAGACCGGAGCATTTATTATTCAACTTTTCCGATTCAGCAACAGGCAAAGCATGATGATTGGAATTATGAGTTAAAAGCAATTTATTTTGTTGGTATTCTTGATTTTGTGTTTGATGAAAGCAAAAATAACGAATCCTATTTTCATCGTGAAGTAAAGTTAATAGACACGAAAAACAATGAGGTTTTTTACGAAAAGCTGACATTCATTTATTTGGAAATGCCCAAATTTAACAAGCCGGAAAGTGAACTGGCAACTCATTTCGACAAATGGCTGTATGTGTTGAAAAATTTGTCAAAATTAGAACGTCGCCCTGAAAAATTGCAGGAACGAGTGTTCGAGCGGTTATTTCGTGTCGCAGAAATAGCGCGTTTTACCCCTACCGAAATGGATGCTTATGAAGATAGCTTGAAAATTTACCGTGATCTTAAAAATTCAATGGAAACCTCGAAAGAAGAGGGCTTGGCACAAGGTTTAGCTATTGGTTTAGCTAAAGGTGAGGCTATCGGGTTGGAAAGAGGGGAAGCTATCGGGTTGGAAAAAGGCGAAGCTATTGGCTTGGAAAAAGGCGAAGAAAAGAAATCTATTGAAATAGCCCGTAACAGCTTGCAGGCAGGTTTACCGGTAGAAGTTATTTCCCGGATAACCGGACTTTTACCGGAAGAAATTGAATCATTGAAACAGTAAATTTTGATAATTATGAGAATAATCCCCCCCTCCGAATTAATAATCAATGCCGATGGCTCTATCTTTCATTTGCATTTGAAACCGGAACAGTTAGCCGATACCGTGATTTTGGTTGGCGACCCCGAACGTGTAACGTTAGTTGCGCGATACTTTGACAAGGATTCGGTGGAATGTGACGTGCAAAGCCGCGAATTTCACACAATCACAGGTAAATACAAAGGCAAGCGGATTTCATGTGTTTCGCATGGCATCGGGACGGACAACATAGATATTGTGCTGACGGAGTTGGATGCGTTGAAGAATGTGGATTTTCAAACGCGCACTGTTCGCGACGAGCTAACGGAACTGACTCTTATCCGTATCGGCACATCGGGCGGGTTGCAGCCTTTCTGTCCTGTCGGAACGTATGTAGTCTCCAACCGCTCAATCGGTTTTGACGGATTGCTGGGTTATTATGCCGTGCCGGAAGGTGTTTTGGAAACGGACATCGAACGCGCTTTTTGCGGGCATGTTGCCTGGATGTCGCGATTGGCTGCCCCTTATGTTGTGAGCGCAAACGAGGAGTTAGTTAGCCGGATCGGCCATGATATGATAAAAGGCATCACGATTTCGGCTCCCGGATTTTATGGTCCGCAGGGACGTTATGTCCGCATACCGTTAGCTGATCCAGCGCTGAACGAAAAAATCATTTCGTTTGACTACCAGGGCGAAAAAATTACCAATTTTGAAATGGAAAGCTCCGCTTTGGCAGGTTTGTCCCTTTTGTTGGGACACAAAGCAATGACCGTCTGCTGCATCATTGCCGGAAGGGTTGATAAAAATATGAATACGGAGTATAAAGGTTCCATGGAGGGATTGATTCAGACGGTGTTAGAGAGGGTGTGCATAGAAAAAGAAATGTAAGTGATTTCAAATTGGCAACTTTTCTTGAAATAAAAAATATACCTCAAAATGAGCAGTCTAACTTTAAAAATATCCCAATTTATAACCCGCTATCATCTTTTTACACCCAATCAAAAAATAATTGCCGGAGTAAGCGGCGGTGCCGATTCGGTATTTTTAATTCACATCTTGCATAAATTGGGATATGATTGCATTGTTGCGCATTGTAATTTTCATTTGCGGGGAGAAGAATCGGATAGAGATGCTTTTTTTGTGAAATCATTGGCTGAAAAATTAAATTTTCCATTCCTGAGCATTGACTTTCAGACGGAAAAATATGCTGCCGGACAAAAAATATCTATCGAAATGGCGGCACGGGAATTGCGTTATACTTGGTTTGGCGCATTGAAAAAGCAGGAAAATGCCGGTTGCATTGCCGTTGCCCATCATTCGGACGATGTGGTGGAGACTTTCCTGATAAATATGACCCGCGGCACCGGTATCCATGGACTGACAGGCATCAAGCCCCAAAACGGTGATGTGGTTCGTCCGTTACTTTCCCTTTCAAGACAGGAAATAGAGGCGTATTTACGGGAAAACGGTATTCCGTTTGTCGAAGATTCGACTAATAAAGAGAGTGTTTATGTCCGGAATAAATTTAGAAATCAAGTCATACCGTTGCTGCAAACGGTGAATCCATCGGCTAAGGAAGCTATTTTGCAAACGGTTGAAAATTTACAAAAAGCGGAAAATTTTGTAGAAAACAGGATAGCTACAATAAAGTCAGACCTTTTTACCGGAAAAGAAAATGCTCAATATATCTCTATCGAAAAGTTGAAAAAGGAGGATTCGCCACGCTTTGTTTTATACGAACTGCTGCATCCTTACGGCTTTCCGGCACCGGTGGTTGAGGATATTTACGACGGATTGGACGGAATACCGGGAAAACAGTATTTTTCAGAAAAATACCGGATATTGAAAGATCGGGCGTTTTTAATTCTTTCTGAAAAAAAACAGAAAAATCAAGCGGCATACACCCTGCAAAATACGGATACAAACATTGAAATACCGCAGAAAATCACAATTACCTATAAGGAAAATAACCCTGATTTCAAGATAGTTAAAGATAAACGCTTTTGTTACCTGGATATGGATAAATTGACTTTTCCGATGGAAATAAGAGGGTGGGAGAGAGGAGATACTTTTGTTCCCTTTGGAATGAAAAGCAAGAAAAAGATAAGTGATTTTTTTATCGACCGGCAATTTTCCTTGCTGCAAAAAGAACAGGCACGGTTGTTGATTTCGGACGGAGAGGTTGCTTGGATCATAGGTGAACGAAGCGATGACCGTTTTAAAGTAGATGCAAAAACGAAAAAAATAATGATTTTGGAGGTCATATCGTTTTAAACAGGTTTTTTATGTCTTGATTTTTAGATAAATAAAAGATTCCCCACTCCATTTTGTTGCGTTGCTCATGCTGCAATGGAGTGAGGAATAATTATAGTCAAAATAGTGTATAAATCTGTTTCTCAGAACATTTTATTTATGTACGACCGGAATGATGATTTCCGGATTTTCATCTGGCGTTATCCACGCATTAAGCACTTTCACGTTGATGCTTGAAGGGATTGTTTCGCCGCGGGCAGACAGACCAACTGTTTCGTATGGATTAATCGTAATGACTGCATCGCTGCGCATACGAAAACCTTCGGGTAGAGAACCGATCCGGATGGTAAACGGAAATCCCGATTCATTAATAAACTCGAAAAATTTCATATCACCGCGAGTATGAAGTATTGCCTTAACCGCACCTTGTATGATAGGAGTAACGTGTTCCTTGCGCCCCATTAGCTGGTTATTCCAAAGGGCTACGGTACGGCGGTTGCGTAATGCATCCATAACCGCTTCCGGTGTTTTTTCCTGTGCCAAAACCAGCGTCATTACTTTGAAGCCGTCCGACGCGCGCTTGAGTGCCATGGTACTGTGAACATCCGTCACCATTGGAAAGCAACAGGCTCGTAACGTTCGCCGTTTACTACCTCTATTCCCATCATCAACTTCTGATCGACAAAGCGCTGATGAGCCGGATGCCAAGTTGATTTATTGTCGGGAGTCGGGAAAGCCGGATGATTCCAAAAGATAAAACCGCCTTGTTTTTTCCCTTCCGCGAGGGCTTCGGTAACACGTGAAGAGTCACGGGTATCTTTCTTATTGACGAACTTTTCAAACACATTTGCATCCTGTATATCTATGATATTCAAATGTCCGGGAGGCATGCCGCGAGTGATTTCCGTTGAACGTATAAGTATTATGCCATGACGTTTTGCCGCATCTTTGGCTATATCATACGAGCGATTGTGATCTTTGGAGGTTATGTCGTCCAAACGCGGTCGATGTTCGATATGCTCGGTAAGTGTTATAACATCCATATCCTCGGCATAAGCCTCCTCTACTCGTGTAACAGGCCATACCGAACCATCGGAAAAGACGGTATGGACATGGAAATCAGCTTTGAGTACCTTGTAGTTGCCTGCATCGGGAAAGCGATAAGGTGTTTTCTTTAACTGAGCCTCTGCGTGGCTGACGAAAATTAAAAACGTGAGCATCATTGCTCCTTTTAGAAATGTTTTCATTGGGTTGTTGTTTAAACGCTGACGACACGGACTTATACAGATTTTTTAGTATGATTGTTGAAATTTATCTGTGCTATCTGCGTCATCCACATTTTTTGTTATTAAAATGAATATTTAACTCCGAGTTGCATTTGCCAAGGATTTCCACTCGGCGCAGCAATACCGGCAGAAGGATTTACATTGTACTTAAACTCTTGTTTCTCCTGGTCGAAACCTGCTAAATTGTACAAATTCTGCGTTCCGAGATTTTTTACAAGTCCTTTTTTCTTGTTGAATAAATTCACTACGTTGAAAATATCGAATGATAATTCTATTCCGTGTTTTTTGTAGAAGTTGATGCGTTTAGTCAATCTAATATCGAATACACCGTCGAATGCGCTGTTGATTCCGCCATTACGCTCTGCCACTTTTCCAAAACTGTTGCGAAGATATGTTTTGAAGCTTTCCTCTACTTCCGGATTGGCAAGCAGCGCATTGATTCCTTCGCGGATATTTTCCGGCGTAGCAGGGTCGTTCGGGTCGAAAACGTATGCAAGGTCGTTGTTGTTGACAAAGTCGCCGTTGATGTTTCCGTTTATACGCATGGAGTACCGGGTTCCGGCGATTCCGCTGTATCGTATCCCGAAAGTAAACCCATAGAATGTCGGCGACATTCCGAAAAATACAATTTTATGGCGGAATTGACGGTTGGAGTAGCTCATTGTGCTAAGGTCGCGCGGGTCGTCAACAAGCATTTGGTCAAGCGTCGCCGTATTGGCTACGTTACCGTTGTAGGAAGTATTGTCTTTGGAGTCATTCCAGGTATAACTGGCGGTTATCTGTCCATCCTTTAAATACCTCCAAGTAGCATCAGCAACAACTGTATATGTGTTGTTTTTTCCTTCGCTGACAAGTTCAAGCACGCGTCCGATTTGATCCGATTTGCGGCTTTGCGTCCAATCCGTACCGTTTTTATTGTCGGGAATGGTTGCCGCCGGAACGAAAACCCCTCTGTTTCCTTCGTTTTCAAGACGGAAGAAAGGCTCATCCACCATATTGCGGTCTATGTACATATAGTTATTGCGTGCAAAAGAAGCATACCCGGTCAATCCTACCCGCAACCTGTCCGAAAAGAAGTGATTGTAAGATGCACTTACTTTGTAAAGCGCCGGCACCTTGACATCTTCACTGTTAATATTAAATGTTGCGACTTTCGGTAAGCCAAGCTGGTCAAATAACTCTGCTCCCGGAGCCGAAGATGGATCTTGGCGGTAACCTTCAAAATCGGGTGTAACGCCGGCAAGATTTCTGGTGTCGATAGCCACAACGCGCAACCCGTCAAATTCAAGGTTGTTAACCATGGAATAGTTGTTGAGGTTTGATCCGAAAATCCCGGCACCGACCTTGATTATATCCGTCTTGCGGTTATTGATGTCCCAGGTTAACTGCGCACGCGGTTGAAGCTGGAAGGTTTGAACCGTATTGGTTGTCTTCAATCCAAGCTCTTCGGTCAACAGCGGATTATCTTCCGGCTTGGCAACATAAGCCGTATAGTCGGCTCTTAAACCTGCCGTAATTTCGGCTCCGAAAAACGGCTTAAACTGCATTTGTGCATAAACAGCCGAATTTACGACTCCCTGTTTTACTGTTGGGTCGCCGACCGGAACTTCTCGGGCATAACGGTAAGGCGTATTATTCCTGAAATTTTCGAGACCGCTATAATAAAAACGTCCGTTCATTTCGCTTGTTGCCAGCGAATTCAAGTGCGTGTACATTGCGTCCAAACCAAACACATAATTCACTTTATTCGTTGTATAATACAAGTTATCAACAAATTGGAACACATTATTGATAAACAATTCCGGCAAATAACGTTGTCCGCCCAACTGTATGCTGGTGCTATAATTTTCTCCGTCAATGGTTGATGTGATGTTTTCAACAATGGCTCTCGGAATATTTTGAGAAGGAAGCTGCCCGCTCGGACGACCGTCATCTTTGGTGTAAAGATACTGGAATTTGGCTTCGTTTGTTGTTTTTAATCCGAGTACCGAACGTAATGAAGCTAACAAGCTGTTGTCCATACTGTAATGCGTTCCATATACTTCAAAAAGGTTGATCGATGTGTTGTCGCTTACTCCCAAATGGTTTTTGTCGTGGTTGAAGTTATTTCTTACCGTAAGTAAATTTGTTGCGTTTATTTGCCAGTCAATTCTTGCGAAAACGCTGTTTGAAGGTCTTGAACGCTCAAATGAGCCTGTTTGAGGCGAATTGGCGACACCGTAATCCTGACGGGCTATCCGTAAAAATTCATCCAGATTATCCTTGCTGATACGGTAAGTAATTTCATCTTCTTTGCTCTGGATATCAGCTATATAAAACGGGCGTGTATCTTGCTGATGATCCCACGAGACAAAATAGTGTAGCTTATTCTTGATAATCGGACCTCCGAGTGTAAATCCGAATTGAGAGGTTGAATATTCATCCGAACGCTTATTTCCCCGCGCATCATACGCACTCGACAACCAATCTGCACGATGATAGATATATGCCGAACCGGTAGTTTCATTCGTCCCCGATTTTGTTACCGCACTGATGGAACCGCCGCCGGCGCGACCTTGCGTAACATCATAATCGTTGGTAACAACGCCAAACTCCCGTATCGCTTCTGCCGACAATAAATAAGGACCGCGATTGGAAGCTCCTCCGGAAAGAGGACCGCGAGCTGTCATCCCGTCTATTTGATAAGCGGTTGATGAAGCCAGTTGCCCCGCCAAATTGCTACCGCTGCTCAAAGGCGAAAGCTGCATGAGCGAGGTAAAATTACGCCCATTGGTAGGCAGCGTTTGTATATCCCTCGGCGTTATCGAAGTGGATGCTCCAAGGCGGTCAACCCCTTTTCTTAAACTATTGGCTGTTATGGTAATATCTTCTACATTAACCGATTCTTCTTGCAGGCTGAAGTCTATTTGCAACAAGTCGCCCTGGTTCAGACTATATCCGGTTTTTGTTTGATCGCTAAAGCCGATATAGTTGATTGTAATTGTATAGGGAGAACCCAAGGGTAATTGCCGGAAGGTATATTCTCCATTTGCATTAGTTACGGCACCGGCAGTAAAACCGGTCGATTCATTTTTTACCGTTACCAGGGTTCCCGGTAAAGCCTCGCCTTTATCATCGGTAACCTTCCCGGTAATAGAGGCTTGCGTACCTTGCGCGCTCAATGATTGAACGCACGTCAAAATCAACGCGAATGCTAAAATGATGCTTCGCGAAAGAATTGTTTTCATCCTTTTCATTTCTGTTGTTTTATGTGAATTGTTTTTATTTTTTCAGCTTACTTATTTGACCTGCAACGGTTGTTGCAATACGACCGGAGGTTTTGTTGCTGATTTTCCTGAGTTTATCCGGGCGTTCGAGATTCATGCTGGTAAAATGACTGTTGTTGCGGTAAACTTCGTTTTTGTTTTTATCATATAATGTATAGCTTACCACGTGAAACAAAGTGCGCATGGGCGTTTCCTGCCATTTTAGGTAATGCTGGTTCAGTACCAACAGATATTCGGCACCTGCCGTATCCAGTAATTTCTTATATTCATCATTCGGGATGGATGATAAATCGGAATAACTTTCATCTCCTTCACCATTAATCCGGATCAGATCCGACCCCTCTTCCATGGTAGCCGGAATAAATTTACAAGAAGCCTTAGCCGAAGCGATGATATTGTCCATGATAATCGTATTATACTCTTGATCAATTACATCCTTCGTTATTCCTGTTTCCTCTGTAATCGTTGACATAGGGAAATAATTAGAACTGACATTATTATTCAATCCTAACATAAGCACATTCGTAACAACATTTTTACCGCCATTAATCTTTTCTTTTGCCTGCATTGCAAATGTAAATACAACGCTTAAGCCTGCCAGCAGTACAATTCTGCGTAAAAAAACATTTTTCATCTTTTAATTTTTTAGTCATTAACACACATAATGGTTATGTCTTGAAACCGATACAAAAGTATCCGTTAGAAATTAAGGAAATGTTACGTCTGTTAAAGGTCTTTATTACATTATCCGGTAAATTGTTTCATTTTTTTTGCAAATACCGTAATATTTAAACAGGAAAATAATTCGTAACCTGTTGAATTGATACAAGAAAAAGCATAAATTTGTGTCCAAATTAAATTACGTGGAATTATAGGAATAGTTAAAAAATTGCGATGCCAAACTCTTATTTCCAATTCAAACAATTCAAAATCAACCAGGACCAATGCGCCATGAAAGTAGGCACAGACGGCGTGTTGCTGGGAGCATGGACGGATGTTTCAGGTGCTTGGTCTATTTTAGACGTTGGAACCGGGACAGGATTGATTGCGTTGATGCTTGCACAGCGTTCGCCGGCAACTATTTGGGGGATTGAAATAGATAAAGATGCTGCAATGCAAGCAATTGAGAATGTGCACAATTCTCCTTGGCGTGAAAGAATCAACATAGAAGCCGTTTCGTTGCAAACCTTTGCCAAAAACATCAAATGCCGTTTCGACTTAATTGTAAGCAACCCTCCTTATTTTAATAAATCGTTGAAAAATCCGGATGCTCAGCGTTCGGTAGCACGGCATACCGGTTCGTTAAATCAACAAGATTTAATCGCGGCGGCTAACATGCTTTTATCCGATGCTGGCCGGTTGGCGGTTATATTGCCGGCTGCCGAAGGACTGGAATTTGTATTGCAGGCAGAAACGGCAGGCTTGTACTGTGCTAAAAAAACGAAAGTAATATCGCGAACCGGTGCAGCAGAAAAACGGTTGCTATTGGAATTTTCACGAACAAAGGGTAGTTATCAGGAAGATTCGTTGCTGATAGAAATAGAGCGGCATTGTTATTCGGAAGAGTTTAAAAAGTTGACGGAGGAATATTATTTAGAAAAGAGGTAGAATTTCAATTAAAAACAGCATGTGAAAAATCAATAAAATCGTATATTTTTGCAAAAAAACAGAAAAAATTTTACTTGTACAAAATGAAATAAATCAACGACTATATTTGAAAAGGTGCATTGGAAGCAATTGCAGACGATTTCCTGCGTTTTATGCACCCGGAAGCAGATGAAATATTTGACTTCAGTAAAGATATTGACTTTCTCGACAAAGAACTACAACAGCCTTTCCGGTTGAAGACGAGGACGAGTTGGCACCAAAAATAGTTGATAAATTAGCAAAAGTTTACACGCGTAACGGCAGTAATTAATGCTAAAAAACTTTGCGTCTTCGCGAACTTTGCGTTTAACCCAAAAAGCGCAAGTGCATTCATTTATTTTAACGCGAAGCCGCGAAGCCGCAAAGTTCGCAAAGAAATTTTCTGATTTTCCGAAGAGACCTATTGTGGGTTAGTCATATTCAATCTTGCATATTGGAAAGGAATGCCGGACATTCCTGCATCAGCACATTATTGCGATCAATGATTAAAATTTCCGGATATGTCTGAAAAACAGCATACTTAAGTCAACCCAATATAAATATCGCGAATCTCTTTTCCGGGTTAGGAAATTTACGTGACACACTTCAATGCAGGGCTTGATTTCGAATAATGGTCCCACCACATTTTACATTACTATTTCAGCGAACTAAAAATCATCTCCAACTGCGTAAGATCCTGCACCAGCACCTGCCGAGCCTTGCTTCCCTGCGCCGGACCAACAATACCTGCCATTTCCAGCTGATCCATAATACGTCCCGCACGGTTATAGCCGATAGAAAATTTTCGCTGAATAAGCGAAGTTGAACCTTGTTGTTCAACCATTATCAATTCGGCAGCTTCTTCAAACATCGGGTCACGGTTGGAGAGATCAATACCGCCTTTCGCATCACCCATGCCTTCACCTTCATATTCAGGCAACAGGAATGCCGTAGGGTAACCCTGTTGGTCACCGATAAATTCTGCAACTTTCTCAACTTCCGGCGTATCAACAAAGGCACATTGCACACGAGTAAGGTCACTGCCTTGCAGGAAGAGCATGTCACCCCGTCCAATAAGCTGATTTGCCCCCGGCGAGTCCAAAATGGTGCGTGAGTCAATCATGGATGCCACACGGAAAGCTAAACGCGCCGGGAAGTTTGCCTTGATTGTACCGGTAATGATATTGGTCGAAGGACGTTGTGTAGCAATAATCATGTGAATACCCACCGCACGCGCCAGCTGGGCAATACGCGCAATCGGCAACTCTACCTCTTTTCCGGCGGTCATAATCAAATCACCAAACTCATCGATAATGACCACAATGTACGGAAGGTAGCGATGACCTTTTTCCGGATTTAATCTCCGGTTGATAAATTTCTCGTTATACTCCTTTATGTTACGCATCTTCGCCTTTTTCAACAAGTCGTAGCGCATATCCATCTCCTTAGTCAGCGAGTTGAGTGTTTGCACCACTTTTGTAACGTCTGTGATAACCGGCTCTTCCGAATCGGGCAATTTAGCAAGAAAATGCCTTTCAATGCTCGAATAGATATTAAATTCTACTTTTTTAGGGTCAACCAGCACAAATTTCAGCTGCGAAGGGTGTTTTTTGTAAAGCAACGAAGCGATGATGGCATTCAAGCCGACCGATTTTCCTTGTCCGGTAGCACCGGCAACCAGCAAGTGCGGCATTTTACACAGGTCGATCATGTAAATATCATTTGTAATCGTCTTTCCGAAAGCAACCGGCAAATCATATTTACACTCCTGAAATTTCTTGGAAGAGAGCACCATCTGCATCGGAACAATCTGTGCATCCTTGTTCGGAACCTCAATACCGATAGTTCCTTTTCCCGGAATCGGTGCGATAATACGAATCCCGAGTGCCGCCAAACTTAACGCAATATCGTTTTCCAAATTCTTAATCTTGGAAATACGAACGCCCGGAGCCGGAATAATCTCGTAAAGTGTAATGGTCGGACCTACGGTTGCTTTTACCGAATCAATCTTTATTCCATAATTTTCAAGCGTTTGAACGATTTTATTCTTATTGGCGTTTTGTTCCTCCATATTAAGCGAGGTCTCAATATTTTCGTACTTCTTCAATAAGTCAAGCGGCGGATATTGGTAGTGCGACAAATCAAGCGTAGGGTCATACACGCCTAAGTTTTCGGCGTTATACTCTTCATCCGGATTAAAATCAACCTCAAAATCCGGACTCCGTCTTATAGGTTCGGAAATAACCGGTTCCACTACCGGGGTAGTATCGGTTATCACCTCATCGTCATCCGAACGGGCAACGGTTATTTCAAAATCGTCATCCGGCCTTATTGTTTCCGTTTTATTCTCATTTTCCTCCGTTTTTTCCGTTGGATGGATAATCCATTCCTGCCCGGTTGAAATCTCATCCCCGGTTTTTGTGTCTTCATTATTATCGTCATCATCGGGAGAAACAACAGCATTGCCTATCACAGGAACAGAAGTAAGAAGTGGATTTTCTTCCGGTTTTTCTTTAAAGATCATTGCTTTAAGACGTATACCCCATCTTTTCAAAAACGGCAGCGTTCCAGCAAAGGCAACGATGAAAAAAAGCAGTAATATACCGAAAATCAGCAGAAAAGTACCAAACGACCCTATCTGGGACTGAAGCCAGAGACTCAAATAATATCCGTGGGCACCACCTAAGTAGAGAGAGGTGGAATCGTAGACCGGAATGAAAAAGAACCCGAAAAAAAGAGATACCCAAAAAAGCAGAAATGTTGTGATAAAAAAAGTACGTGTTAACGGAAATGTCTTGATTTTTACCATCCGCAACCCGGCCAAAAAAAAGAAAAACAGTGAGATAAAGCAGGCGATCCCGAAAGTCCGGTTAATGAAAAAATCGGCAAGGATAGCACCTCTATAACCAGTCCAGTTTTTTATCTCGTTTTTCAACTCAAGCATCGTTCCGGGGTCGGCACAAATCCTGTAAAGAAGAATGACACAAATGCCAGCAATGTGTACATACAAACAATAATTATGAGCAATCCGGCAACTACACGTGTCCGTTCATCATTGAAAAATGAATATGTGCGGGAAAAACATCCTTTCTTATTCGTACTTTTTGTTACCTCTTTTTCTTTTGTTTCTTTTTTTGCCATTGTGTAAACTTCTATTTTTGCAGCGGTACAAAATTAGTAAGTTCTTTCGGGAATTAGCTATGATTTAACAAATAAAATTCGATAGTGTTGTAAGAGCTTGTTCAAATTTTATTCAATGATGTTTTTGTGTGGTTAATAAAATGAGTTTTTTGAGCCGGAAAAGACAGGCTAAAATCAGATAACCTGAGTTTTGGATAGGGAATTGGCTTGAAAAGCCTTATTTTCATAACCTTAGGTAAGCAAAGCGCAACCTGAGGGGAAATGATGAGACAACAATTGCCTGAAAGGCAGAATTTGTAAGCCGTTTGAATTATTCAAACAGTTAGCCCTGAACCAACGGTCACCTTAATAAATAACTCAAACAACCTCTAAAAAAAAGCATGTTTTTAAAACACGACCATAAAATTGGGCATAAAAAAACTACAAGCATTTTTGATGCTTGCAGTTTTTTATTTTACACAAAATTATGATAGTATCAAAATTTTTGCCCCTGCATCTTATTTTCTAAAATAAGCCAAATTATCTTTCTCGAACTCGGAAATATATTTTGCGTGTTTTTCAACTTCTGCCTGTCCGAATTGAACATATACATTAGCCGATTCGCGGAATTGCTCATCTTTCGACGCATCCATGATTAACAGGTAACCCATAATGATGTGTCCTGCCATTTCTACCAGGCGGCGAGCCAGGAAATCCAACGCTTCGTTGTCTTTCATTTCGGTAACAGCATTAACAGCAGCTGCATATTGTTCGGTCATGGCTTTTAACTTATCGCGTAACCCAATGTATTCGGCAGCGATTTCCGCTTGTTCGTAACCTTGAATTTGCTTCAGGTAAGTACCGGTGGTGACGTGGCGGATGGCTGCAACGGTTTGCAATTGCGAAGTTCCTTCGTAAATGGTCAGGATACGCGCATCGCGATACAAGCGCTCGCAGGCATAGTCTTTCATAAATCCGGAACCGCCATGTACCTGGATGCAGTCGTAAGCGTTCTGGTTGGCATATTCGCTTGCGAACATCTTCAAAAGCGGCGTGTAAGCATCGGCAAGACGCTGATATTCTTTTCCTTCTGTTTTTTCCTCTTTTTCCAGCGCACGTTCTTCGGCAATTGATTCATATACTTTGTAAATATCTACAAAACGGGTTGTTTCATACAACAATGCGCGCGAGGCTTCCAGTTTTGCCTTGATGATAGAAAGCAGTTCATAAACAGCCGGAAATTCGATAATTGCTTTTCCGAACTGGCGGCGGTCTTTTGCATAAGCCAACGCTTCGTCATAAGCTGCGTGTGACAATCCAACCGATTGAGCACCAACACCCAAACGTGCACCGTTCATCAACGACATTACATATTTAATCAATCCCATACGGCGGTTTCCTACCAATTTCGCTTTGGCGTTGGTAAATACCAGCTCGCAGGTTGGAGAACCTTTGATACCGAGTTTATTTTCGATACGGCGTACTTTGATGTTGTTGTCTTTATGGTTTTCGCAAACGAAATAGGACAATCCGCGACCATCTGTCGTTCCTTCTTCCGAGCGAGCGAGCACTAATTTGATTTCGGCATCTCCGTTTGTGATAAAACGTTTTACGCCGTTCAAGTACCACCAGCCGTCAGCCTCGTTGTAAGTTGCTTTCAGCATTACGGCTTGCAAGTCGGAACCCGCATCCGGTTCGGTTAAGTCCATGGAACAGGTTTCACCTTTGTTGATACGCGGCAAATACTCGTCTTTGATCTCTTTTGAACCAAATTCGTGAATGGTTTCGGCACAATCCTGCAACCCCCAAATGTTTGCAAATCCGGCATCGGCGCGGGAGACGATTTCGGCAGCCATAACGTAAGGCACCATTGAAAAGTTTAAACCGCCGTATTCGCGCGGAAGAGACATTCCGTAAAGACCGGCTTGGGTCAATGCATCGTGATTTTCTTGCGTTCCGCGGGCATAAACTACGCGGTTGTTTACTACGGTCGGACCATCATGGTCAACCGATTCGGCATTTGGAGCAATGATTTCACCGCAGATTTCGCCGATGATCTCCAATACTTTTTCGTAATTGTCAACCGCATCTTCAAAATCAAGCGCAGCATAGTCATACTTGTCTTTATCAGCGTAATTACGCTCTTTCAGATCAACAATTTTCTTCATCAAGGGATGAGAGAATTGGAATCTCAATCCGGCATTGTCTTTATAATAATTAGCCATATTATTTTTGTTTTTTAATGTTTATTTCTTAGCTATATTTTTTTCGATATAACTTTTCAATTTGCCTTTCTTTTGCAATTTGATGTAGTTCTCTATACTTTTATTTTTAGGCAATAACTTTTTGTTGTTATTGTAAAAATTAATAACAGCTTCGATTCCTGCCATATTACCGGCTACCATGCCGTCCGTATCTTCTTTTGCCTTAGCGACTGTGTTTTTATAATTGTTTGTTTCAATGGTGTTTTTTACCCAACCTCCTATAAAAACAAGAAGAAGTTCCGGTACTTTTTCATCCATAAAGCTAAGATTCTTCTCATCAAGACTAACATGGACGGAAGGACTTCCACTTACCCATTTGATAAGAAATGCAGAAACTTCTTTTCTTTTTTCCCGCTCTTTATCAATAGGCGTAGAAATCAGCCAATCGACACATTTTACAATATCCGGTTCATAAGGAGCGTAATCTTCTTTAGTTACGAGCTGGTAATCCTTAGGAATCTCAAAAGTCTGTGCCGGAAGGAAATGACAACCTATAATAAAAAAGATTGTTGTTATTATTGCTTTACGATATTGAATCATCTTATTATTTTTTTAAGTTGTGTTGTTCCCGGAAAATATTTTTAAAATCCAATTCTTCTTCTTTGCCGCTGCTCGACTTCTACTTTATCTTTTTGAATCAAATAGTTAATTGCTTCGGTAATATCATTGAATCGGCGGTCATATTTTTCTTCCAGTTGCTTGATTTTGTATGAAAGCTCGTGATAATTCAACGCGAACTGTCTCAGTGCAATAAATGTTTCTACAATAACAATATTCATCTGAATTGCTTTTGAACTTTTCAAAACACTTGCTAACATCGTTACACCATGTTCCGTAAATGCAAAAGGCGTAATACCAATGTTTCGTTTCCGTTGGTTGTATGCGGTCGCAATTTGCGACCGCATCATATCCCACTCTTCTTGTGTAAGCCGAAACATAAACCGTTCGGGAAACCGCTCAATGTTCCTGCGAACCGCTTCATTGATGCGCTTTGTTTCTACTTCGTACAATTCAGCGAGGTCGAAATCAAGCATTATTTTCTGACCGCGAACCTCGTAAATCTTGTTTTCTATAACTTGCAACTGCATACAAACAACAATTTTTTTACAACTTACTTGCTATTTTTCTTGTAATATTTAATCAATTTCGGAACCACCTCTTCCACATTTCCGGTAATTACATAATCGGCAATGGCGTTGATTGGCGCGTCCGGGTCATTGTTAATGGCAATGATAACCGAACTTTCCTGCATACCTGCGATGTGCTGGATTTGCCCGGAAATACCGCAAGCGATGTACAATTTTGGACGAACGGTTACACCGGTTTGTCCGATTTGGCGTTCGTGTTCGGCAAAACCGCCGTCTACTGCAGCACGAGAAGCTCCTACCTCTGCACCGATAACGCTTGCCAAATCATATAGCATTTGGAAGTTTTCCTTCGATCCCATACCGTAACCACCGGCAACAACAATCGGCGAACCTTTGATGTTTACTTTTGATTTTTCGATATGGCGTTCAAGTACTTCTACTACAAAATCGGTGTCGTTTACAAATTTATTTACATCAATTTGTTTAATTTCGCCTTTATAGTTGGCATCCAAGATCTCTTTTTTCATCACGCCTTCGCGAACGGTTGCCATTTGCGGACGTTGGTCGGGATTGACGATAGTTGCCACAATATTTCCTCCGAATGCCGGACGGATTTGGTATAGGAGGTCTTTGTAACTTTTCCCCTCTTTTTTATCTTCGTGGTCGCCGATTTCAAGCGAAGTACAGTCGGCAGTCAAACCGCTGAACAAAGCGGAAGAGACGCGGGGACCCAAGTCGCGACCAATGCTGGTTGCTCCCATAAGGGCGATTTGCGGTTCTTCCTGTTTGAAAAGGTTAACCAGGATAGAGGTATGAGGAAGCGAGGTGTACGGATACAATCTCGCATCATCGGCAACGTGAAGTATATCTACTCCGTAAGGAAACACTTGTGATTCGATTCCCTTCAAATTAGAACCGGCTACTACGGCTTCCAATTTACAATTCAATTTGTTGGCAAGGCTACGGCCTTTGGTTAGTAATTCCAAGCTTACATCGCCGATAATGCCATCTTCTATTTCGCAATATACAAATATGTTATTCATTTTTTTATCCGATTGTATGGTTAGCCATTAATTCTTGTATCAATTCTTCTATCTCATTATCCGCAGCCGTAAGTTTTTTACTTTCTTTGGCTTGGAATACAACACTTTCAATTGTTTTTACTTTGGTTGGTGAGCCAGATAAACCGCAGAATTGACGGTCGGCTTGCACATCGTCCACGCTCCACTCCGGCAGGTTGAGATATGGACGCTGGTTGCACAATTCGGTATAATCGTTTGCCAATTCTTGTTTTTCAGATACGGTTTTGGCGTATTTATATTTTTGGACTAACTTGGCGTTTCTTGGGCGGCAAGGAGCTGCCGAACCATTCACGGTAATAACTGCGGGAAGAGCTACGCGAACGACTTCGGTTCCTCTTTCCAAACGGCGCTTAACCGTTGCCTTACCATTTTCTACCGAAAGAATATCCTCTGCATAAGTTACTTGCGGGATACCCAGTTTTTCTGCTACTTGCGGACCTACTTGCGCCGTATCTCCATCGATTGCCTGGCGGCCACCAATGATTACATCAAAATCTTTCATTTTTTTGATTGCCATGTGAATCGCGTAAGAGGTAGCGAGTGTGTCGGCTCCGGCAAATGCACGGTCGGTCAAAAGATAACCGTTGTCGGCTCCGCGGTACAAACCTTCGCGGATAACTTCCGCAGCTTTGCCCGGTCCCATGGTAAGAATAGTTACTGTTGAACCCGGATTTTTGTCTTTCAGACGCAATGCTTGTTCCAACGCATTCAAGTCTTCCGGATTGAAAATAGCCGGAAGTGCGGCACGATTCACAGTTCCGTCAGCCTTCATAGCGTCTTTCCCGACGTTATGCGTATCCGGAACCTGTTTTGCCAATACTACAATTTTTAAACTCATATCAGAGATGATTATGTTAATTTAATTTTCTTGTTTTTCAATCCGGCAAAATTAAAAAAATTAGGGGAAATACAATTATTTTTTTTAGGAAAAATGCACAAGGGAATATTAAATGTGCAAAAAGACAAAAAGTAATGTACGTGAATCAAGCATTTGTTTCTGTATTCTAACTGAATGAAAAGACTTACGACAGTTTTTTCTTTATTTACTGAATATCCCTAAGTAGGTATATCATTATCATAATTTTTTGAGGAAATCCGCCAAAATTTAGAACCTGTTTGAATTAATTATGCACATCAGGAGTTGAAAAAAATGCGACAAAAGGCATATCCCCCTTACGCTGAAAGCGTTTAATATGGATAACCCTTACAAGCGAAGCGCAGTTCGGGGTATGAGGAACGGCTATCTCTCTCCGGACTCCGAAGTTCAACCTGCTGCGAGGTTAGTTGGAAGTGTAGAGACTGGCTCTATTGCGAACTACCTCGAGCTGCACTTCGTTTGCACGAGGTTATCCGGATACAAGTCATACGGACTTGGGCGCATTCTTTAACTCCAGATGTGCATAATTAACTCAAACCGCTTCTTAGATAATATGAAAAATCGTATTGAACGATCTATTGCAATGATTAAGGTAAAAACGCAGTAGAGACGTTGCATGCGCAACGTCTCTACAATAATTAAACTACAATTGAAATATGTAATTAAACCAATTTCATTTCAACCAGCACATCATTCGTAGCGCGTACAGCTGCGGCACTTTTCTCGAACAATGCTTTTTCTTCTTCGTTCAATTTTACGTCAACGATTTTTTCCAAACCGTTGCGTCCGATGATAGCCGGAACACCGATGCAAATGTCTTTTTGCCCGTATTCGCCTTCGAGTGAAACGCAAGAAGGAATCATTTTCTTTTGGTCTTTCAAAATAGATTCCGTAACGAAAGAAGCTGCTGCGCCCGGAGCCATCCAAGCCGAAGTTCCAAGCAAGCCGGTAAGAGTAGCACCACCAACCATAGTTGATTTTACTACTTCGTCCAATTCTTCTTTGCTTAATAATTCGCTAACCGGAATACCTTTATAAGTAGCTAAGCGAGCCAGCGGAATCATAGTTGTATCGCCGTGTCCGCCGATAACCATGCCTTCTACTTCGTTTGCATTTGCGCCCAATTTTTGGCTCAAGAAATATTTGAAGCGTGCGCTATCCAATGCGCCGCCCATACCAATAACACGGTTTTTAGGCAATCCTAAGCTTTTAAGGGCCAAATAAGTCATTGTATCCATAGGGTTAGACACCACGATAATGATTGCATTCGGAGAGTTTTTCAAGATGCTTTCTGCTACGCTTTTTACAATGCCTGCGTTTACGCCGATAAGCTCTTCGCGAGTCATACCCGGTTTACGAGGAATACCTGATGTGATTACTACAACATCCGAGTTAGCTGTTTTGCTGTAATCGTTTGTGCAACCGGTTACAACCGTATCGAAACCGATCAATTGAGCTGTTTGCATAATATCCATAGCTTTTCCTTCAGCTACGCCTTCTTTCACATCAAGCAAAACCACTTCATTTGCTACTTCATTCAATGCAAGAACATTAGCACATGTGGCACCTACGTTTCCGGCACCTACGACTGTTACTTTTGACATAATAATAAAAATTTGTTTTGATATTTAATAATTTGCTTATCTTTTTGTTTTAAAGCCTTACAAAAGTACAATTATTTCAGACTTGGAAAAATTTTCGTTGAATATTTTTTGAAAAGTTACGAAAAATAATTTTATCATGTAAAAACACTATCGCCATCGCCCTCCTGAAAGAAGAATGACGCAGCATCTATCTTTTTCGTTATGATATAAGGACGTTTTATTTCTTTTGCAGCAAGGTAGCTGTTTCTGTTTTTACCGATTTCGCCGGCTAATCTTTCATCGAAAGTGGTAATCATTTTCAATTTTTCTTTCCCCGCTTTTTCTAAAAGGTAAGCGGCAATCTCTTTTACCGCCGTATCTCCGGCATACAAATAGGAAACGGCGAGGGCTTTGTCGCGGATTTTCAACAATGCAAATCCTGTCAGCCGGTCATTTTCGTAAATCTTTACCGGGCAATAGCTAAACTGCTTAGACCGGGACGAAAAAAAATAACGTTCACTTTCTTTGTCCGGTTCACCTTGCAAAATCCATGGATAGCGTAATATCCAGTCAAAATAGCCGGTGTCCTTTTTTATATAATTATCTTCCGGCTGAAAACGAATGAGTAGCGATTGAAGTTTTTCATCCAAGCTGCCGTTTTCCATTATGTTGGGATTACCGGACGTTTTTTTACAAAAAAGCATTCTTACAAAAAAAGGTAAATTCAATAGATTGTCGACCCATGTTGCTATTGATTTAAAAAACGGAGAATGAAGTTTTCGCGAAACAAGAATTTCCAAAAAGCAAAAACGCGTGTAAAACCGGTATCCTGTATGGTAAACAGCCGGTTGAAAAATACCGAGATGTTGATACGTTTTCTCCAGCGAAGGAACAATATTGGTAATAAACAACCGTTCCCGGTATTCCCGCATCAACGAGAAAAAAAGCACGGAAGCCACCTGTTGTTTCCGGTAAGACTCGTCCACCCAGAAACAGCTTAGCCAATAGATTTTTTTATCTTCTCCTTCCGCACGGCACATTCCGGGCAAAACACCGACATAACCTGCCAGCATATCATTGTCGTAAGCAGCCCATAAAAGCGTATCCTCGTCAGCACAGGCAGGATTGTGAATATGCGACAACGCCCGGTGATAGCTAACCGGAATTTTTTCCAAATTTTTGTAAAAACCGGATTCGATAAATTCTTGCAACTCACGGCGATTGTAAGATTCTATTTGCATATAAAAATAATATTCGTAAAAAATACAAATTATCAATCGTTTTTCTTACCCGGCATTGTGAATCTCTGACTGCACGAAACAACCACTACCCCCCAAAGGCCTGCAAATAAAAGCATTACTGCTAATGCTCCGAAAGTAAGGGCGAGAAACAGCGAGTAAATGAGCATAATGTATAGTATGGAAATTACCAGTATGCCAAAAGCTTGCCAAACAAGTCTCCACCATCTTTTTCCGGATGGCAAAAACAGATTCAAGGCAAGTATGGTCAACATAAAAAAGGCAGGAAAGACAAATAAATAAGTGCCTCCATGCAGCAAGAAGGCAAACACGGAATTAAAAAAGAGTATCAGCAAGACGGCACCGCCCAATGTTTCGTTATTTCCGCATTTTAATTTCCGGCAAAATTTTGCAACAAACACTCCTGCCGCCAAAACCAGCGTTGTAAATAGAATCACAAAGCCAAGGTCAAACGGAACGTGCGGCATGAATGTCAGGATAAACGGATTACCGGTAACAATCCCGGTGAATTTTGCCAAAAGCAATCCGGCAATCGCCGAGACGAGTAGATAACCCATCCAGATTCCAAACGCAAGAAGTGTCTTTTTCCAGGAAATTTCCTTTTTTTTAATGGAAAGGAACGCGATCACAATAGCGCATAAGGTTACGATAATTGTGAGTATCCACGAAAACGGTTGGGAATAATAAACCAGAACGCCGGGCAGCAGTGTAAAAAATACCGCATCGTTTTCCGAAACAAACGCATCCGGCGCACTATACTGTTCTTTGGAAATATACTCCTTTATTAACGGATAAACTTGTTCTCCATAAAACTGCAATGCGGCTTTATCCGCATTATTGAGGTTGTCGAGAGGGGTGTGGTAGTATTTAAGACTGTTTAGCGTAGAAAAGTTAAGTCCGGCATATCCGGCACTTAAAAACGGCGTAAAATCGGTATCGCTCGGAAGGTGCTTATAGACATCGGCAGCTATCGAAAAAGAAAACGGCAACCGGGAATGGCTGTAAAAATCAATGAGCTTATCGTTTTTACCGCTTGTTTGGAACAGATAGAGCGGACCTTTATTTCCCCTCGCCTCCAAGTTAATAACCATGTTTACATCCTCTATCCAATGAGCATATTCCCCAACCAGCGACTTTGCTCCGCCTAAGCCTACTTCCTCTGCATCCGTAAATGCAAACTTCACTCCATTAGTAAGTTTGTTTTCAGTGGCATAATCGTTCAAAAGCCGCATGATTTCCAACAGGGTAGTTACACCGTAACCATCGTCTGCCGCACCGGAAGAGCCTTCGGAACTCACACCGTATTTTATTTTGTAGGGAGAAGAATCGTAGTGCGCCATCAAAAGTATGCTTGTTCCGCTTGTACCCGGTATTTCGGCATAAATATTGTTTACCTCTATCCATTTGTTGGTTCCGGTTTTCTGGTCGAGCACTTCAAATTGATTGTGTTTAACTGTTGTTGATTTTACGTTTGGAAAGGCATTGATTGTTTCTTCCAAATAGCTCCGCACCTCTTCGATTTCATTCAAATCGAATACCGAATGTTGATTTTTAGCGATGACTTTTAAGTGATTAAATGCACGTCCGGCCGAAAACCAATCATTTTGACTTTTAGGAACCGGCGAAGCCATGGTAAAAATACTAAGTAATAGCGCAACAATAAGCGCGCAGCATAACATAATTAGATTCGTTTGTTTGAGCATATCTTAAAAAATATAATTTAACCCGATGTTCAATCCGCCGGATCCATCCCGGCTATCAAACGGCTTGGCAAATTCGGCAGAAATAATGAAGTTTCGATTCATGACAAATTTCGCACCCATACCGGCACCGAAGTGCATCTTTTCAGCATCGCCGGAGTAAATCCGGTCATTGCCGGATTGCTTCATTTCCTGCAATTTGAATGCTTGCACCACCCTTCCGGCATCGAAAAACGGATTAATGCCACAATACCACTGTTGTTTGAAAAGCCTGAAATTAAACAATTTACATCTCAATTCAAAATTGCTCCATAAAAGCCCATCTCCCACAACGCTGTTATACGAAACTCCACGTATGGTGTTGACTCCTCCCAAGCCTTCCGAATTAACTTGCCGCAAATAAAGCGTAGTAATATTTTGTTGAATATACCAAGGTGCATCGCCTGCTATTGTTCCCTGGTAAGCAAGATGATAAGCAAATACCAATCTGTTGGAAATTAAAGGGATATAATGCCTGAAATGGGTTGAAAGTTTTAAGTAAGCATTCTTTTTTTTCTCTATAATATCAGGCGAACCATAAGCAACCATTTCAGCCCAAATGCCTTTTGAAGGAGCCGCTTCATGGTCGCGCGTGTCGTAAATTAAACCGATCCTTGCTTCAAGTTGTGACCCTCCGGCGGCTTCTTCCGGACGAATGATTCCGTTTTCAAGATATAAATCATACAGGGTCGGTTTCTCTTTGAATGCTTCTTTTTTTGTCCTTCCGATTTTAAAATTCCAAAAGGCAAGTCCCGCTGTAACATTCAAGTTTTCTGTAATGTTTCGTTGATAATCGGCAAGAATTCTTAGCATTTTTCTGTCAATCGCATAAAATCCGGATGGCTTATTATCATCATGCGGAGAAGCATAGCCGTTAAAACCGTTAAAAACCATCATCTTGTTAGGTAGATAACTTGTTGCAAAAGTCAGGCGTGAATGAGGGATTAAATACTTTGAATCATAGAAAAAATGGTACATCCCGGAACCTTTTGAAAATTGCGAAGCCTGTACATTAAACAAATGCCGGTATTCGGGAAAACTACTTCCATCTCCGTAATAGAAAAAGGAACAAAGTGCTCCGTACTGAAATCCCAAATCGCTGTTATAAGCGATAGTAGGGAGAGGTCCTAAGTTCCAGCCCGTTTTGGACTCTTTTTCTTTCGTTTCATTTGCCAATATGCCGGATATGGATATAATCGCAAAAAAAACAATAAATATAAATAGCTTTACAGTTTTCATCAATTATTAAAAATTTTGCGAATTTACTCTTTTAATAGTCATTATCCAAATTAAGAAACAGTTTGAGATTCAAACATTAATAGCTTTTTTAAACAAGAGTCCCCCTGTACAAGCCGGCAGACACAGCCCAAAGGCATACGCATATAAATTCTAACAGATTTTTTTACTCCAACTGCTTTTTAAATAATATTCACAACAAAAACACAAATTATCAATCACTTTTCTTACTTTTGCTTCCGTTAAATAATAAATTAGAGAAAAACAAATGGAAAATTTTACCTTTTTCAGTCCTACTTATTTCGTATTCGGAAAGGGGACAGAATCGGAAGCCGGCGAATGTGTAAAAAAATTCGGCGGGACAAAAGTGCTGTTGCATTATGGTTCGGGATCAGTGGTTAAAAGCGGATTGCTTGACAGAGTAAAGCAATCGTTGAAAGCGCAAAACATACCATTCGTCGAATTGGGCGGTGTAAAACCAAATCCTCGCAGCAGATTGGTATATGAAGGCATCGAACTTTGCCGGAAAGAAAAAGTAGACTTCATCCTGCCTGTTGGCGGCGGAAGCGCGATTGATTCTGCAAAAGCCATTGCCATGGGCGTGCCTTACGAAGGTGATTTTTGGGATTTTTATGAAGGCGCACCCGTTGGAAAAGCATTGCCGGTGGGAACCGTTCTTACCATAGCCGCAGCCGGAAGCGAGGGTTCGGAAAGTACCGTAATAACCAAAGAAGAGGGAATGTTGAAACGCGGCGTAAGCAATGACTTGTTGCGTCCGGTCTTCTCCATCCTCAATCCGGAGTTAACCTGCACGCTCCCTGCTTACCAGACGGCTGCCGGAGCAACAGATATTATGGCGCACATTTTCGAGCGGTATTTTACCAACACGACCGACGTGGAAGTAACCGACCGCCTTTGCGAAGCAATGTTGCTGACGATGATCAAAGAGGTGCCGGTTGCCATTGCCGAACCGATGAATTACGGCGCGCGCGCCAACATTATGTGGGCGGGAATGGTATCGCACAACAACATTTGCGGAGTAGGACGCGCACAGGACTGGGCGAGCCACACAATCGAACACGAGCTTTCGGGACTGTACGATGTTGCTCATGGTGCAGGACTAGCAGTAATTTTCCCGGCGTGGATGAAGTATGTAATGCACCACGATATTAACCGTTTTGCCCAGGTTGCCGTGCGCGTATGGGGCTGCCGGCTAAACGAGGCAAATCCGGAAGAGACGGCAAAAGAGGGTATCCAGCGTTTCGAGCAGTTCCTGAAATCAATCGGAATGCCTACCACCTTTGCAGAAATCGGAGCTAAAGCGGAAGATATTCCGTTTATGGTTAAAAACATCGGATTGCAGGGAACTCGCCGGCTTGGCTCTTTCGTCAAACTGACGGAAAAGGATATTGCTAATATTTATGAATTAGCGTTGTAGAAGGCGCGAAAGCGCGAAGGCACGAAAGCACGAAGGGGTGATATTGAAAAACCTTTCGCGCTTTCATGCTTTCGTGCCTTTGTGCTTTTCGCGCTTTCGCGCTTTTCGCGCTTTCGCGCTTTTTATTATGAATACCATTCTTCTCGAAAATATGAAATTCTACGCTTTTCACGGAGTACTTCCGGAAGAGCAAATCGTGGGAAATACATATTCCGTAACGGTCAAGTTTTCTTTTGATTTCAGCAAAGCGGCCAAAGAAGACGATTTGGATGAAACGATTAATTATGCAGAGGTATATGAGTTGGTCAAAAAGGAAATGAGCCAAGTGTCCAAATTAATCGAGCACGTTGCTCAACGGATTTTAGACCGGATTTTAGACCGGTTTCCTCAAATAAAATCATTGGAAATTCAATTATCCAAACATAATCCGCCCGTTTCGGGTGAGGTGGAGAAGGCAACAGTAGTACTTTCTTATCCGGAACAGGTATGAGAACATGTAATTATTGAGAGAAAAGTGAAGTTTCGATTGTTATTTATTCACTTACGTTACGCTTTATTAGAGAACATAGCTCCTACCCAAAAAAAGAATTAACTTTGCGACATGCAAAAAGAAATGGATTTATACACGGATTATTTGTTGAGCAGTTTCGGACAAGTCACAACCACCGGTTTGTCAGATTTGTTGGAAGGGAGTATTTCTCATGATAAAATATACTCACAAGGAAATAGATTGCTAAATTCGCATTCTATTTCCTTGTGAGTATAATAAAACAGAAAAGGGGAGAAGTCTCAAAATTGAAACATTCTCCCCTTCTTCATTTAAAATATTTCATTTAGACTTTCAAAAAATCACAGACTTGCGAATAAACATTCTCACCCGTAAATCCGAATTTTTGATCTAACACATTCGCAGGAGCAGAATACCCAAAATGGTCTAACCCCCAAACGCGACCATGAATACCGACCAAGCCGCGCAATGTAACGGGTAAACCTGCTGTAAGTCCGAAAGCCGGAATACCTGCAGGCAGCACCTCTTCTTGATATTCGCTTGATTGTGTACGGAAAAGCCCTTCTGATGGTGCCGAAACAATTTGAATATTAAGCTTTTTACGCTCTTCCAACAAGGCTGCACCTTCAAAAAGCGTAGCCACTTCCGAGCCGCTTGCCACTAAGATCACATCTGGTTTCCCATTCGATTTTTTGACAATGTAAGCACCTTTTTCTGCTTGTAAGGCATCTTGATACCGGTTGCCGGAGGCAGAAGGAATATCGGTCACGTTTTGACGCGAAAGGACTAAGCCGGTAGGCGATTCAGTGTTTTCCAGTGCCATCTTCCATGCTACGGTTGTTTCGTGCACATCTGCCGGACGAAGTACTAACATACTGTTTTTACCGCTATGGTTTTTCACTTGTTCCATTAAGCGGACTTGTGCTTCCTGTTCGATTGGCTGGTGGGTCGGCCCATCTTCACCCACGCGGAAAGCATCGTGCGACCATACATATATTACAGGGAGCTGCATCAGTGCCGACATCCGGTAAGCCGGTTTCATATAGTCTGAGAAGACAAAGAAAGTACCGCATGCCGCGTGTACTCCGCCGTGCAGCACAATACCATTCATAATGCAAGCCATTGTTAATTCGCAAACTCCAACATGTAAAAAGGCTCCGGAAAAATCGCCCCGGACAAGAGGTTTGGTGTTTTTCAGGAATCCGTCTGTTTTATCTGAGTTTGATAAGTCGGCAGAGGATACAATCATATTTTCTACCTCTTTAGCAAGTACTCCAAGTACGGTAGCAGAGGCTGCCCGGGTAGCTTGGTTTGCCTTTTGTTCTATTTTTGCGAAATCAACGGCAGTCATTTTCTCGTTGAAGAATTTTTCCAGTTTTTGTGCAAGAGCCGGATTTTCTTTTGCCCAAGCAGCTTGTTCCGCTTTCTTTTGAGCAGCAATTTGGGTCAATTCGGCCGCCCTTTTTGCATAAAGAGCTTCTACTTCAGGGAAAACTTGGAATGGATTTTCCGGATCCCCCCCCAGGTTTTTATAGGTAGAGGCAACACAAACTCCAGCTGCCGAAAGTGGTTGCCCATGCGTAGAAACTTTGTTTTCCATGCTGCTACCATCGGCAGCAAGACTGCCTTTTCCCATAATTGTTTTTCCAATAATGAGCGTTGGACGTTCTTTTTCTTGGTTTGCCAGTGTAAGTGCGTTGATGATTTGCTCGGCATTGTTTCCGTCAATCGAAATCACATTCCAATTCCACGATTTATATTTCATTTCAACATCTTCGTTTGAAACTTCATCTACGCGGGTCGAAAGCTGTATATTGTTTGCATCATAATACATAATCAGGTTGTGAAGTCCTAGCGTTCCGGCAATACGTCCGGCTCCCTGCGAAATTTCTTCCTGAATGCCGCCGTCCGAGATAAACGTGTAAATCTTGTGGCTCATCCACTCGCCGAAACGGGCGCAAAGAAACCGTTCGGCAATAGCTGCACCGACCGCCATGGCGTGTCCTTGCCCGAGCGGACCGGAGGTGTTTTCTATTCCGCGAGTAAAATCCACTTCCGGATGTCCCGAAGTAGGACTGTCCCACTGGCGGAAATTGCGGATCTCTTCCATTTCAAATTTTCCGGCAAGCAACAGCACGGAATAAAGCATTGGCGACATGTGTCCGGGATCCAGGAAAAAACGGTCGCGGTTAATCCATGTCATATCCGTTGGGTCGTAGTTCAAAAACTGCGAATAGAGTACATTGATGAAATCAGCTCCTCCCATGGAACCTCCGGGATGTCCCGATTTTGATTTTTCTACCATTGCTGCGGTCAATATTCTGATATTGTCGGCAGCTCGATTTAATGTTTTTACGTTGCTCATTGTGTTAAGAGTAATGTTTAATGTAATGTGTTTATCTGGTAAATGGAAAAAAGTAACTTATGGTGTACCGGAATCCCCACGTGTCATTCTCCTTTTCGCCGTATCCGGGCGCAAATGACGAGTGGACGGCTTTGTCTTTCAATTGCTTAAACCGCGCACTCACGCCCATACAGAAGTTTTTGTAGATAGGCGTTTTTACCCCCAGCACAAATTCTGCCCACTGTCCTACGGAAGAACCTTCGGCGTTAAACAGATATGGTTCGGAAGGTTTCCAATAAAAATCGCTTACTTTCAGATTTTCAATTTGGTAGTTGAACGGAGAAATACAGTATCGTATACCAAGATAACCGATCGAAACGACCGGTTTTGCATAATTTTTAGATAAAAGATTAAAGTCAACGCCGATTTTGTAGTAAGTCCCGTTTACGTGATACCTGTAATTATCTTGATCAATTATTTCCGGAAGGTATGAGTAATGGGATGCACCTTCATAGGTTGAATATCCCATTTCAAAAACCGGAAAAAATGTGTGACGAATATCGGCTTGCACCGAAGCATTGACCCCGGAACGGTTGGAATTGATTAAGGATAAAAACGGTTCGGCAAGGTCAAGATCGACCGAGAGACCGTAAAATAGTCTTTTTTGTTCCTTTTGTTCTTCTTTTTCTTTTGCAGCTGTGAAAAGCGCATTACAAAGGAGTAAGATGCTAAGGATGATTTTTAACGTATATCTTGATGTGTGCTTCATTATAATTAACTACGATTGAACTTGTTACGGATTTATCGGAAATGACGGCTTCGGTTATATTGTAATGTGTTCGAAGGTCTACGGTATCTAATCGAAATACAGTCCGGCAACCACATGTATTGGTATGTATAACGGTCAATGTATCTACGGAAAATTTCTCTTCTCCCGATTCATTCTTGTAGAGTGTAGTTAGCTCAAAACCGGTCGAATTTTCAAACCGGTTCAACGATACCGGTAATGTCCATTCTCCGGTTGGCGGTTTTTGAAAAAGGCTGTCTTTCCTGACATTCCCGATACCTTTTATCCTCAAAAAATTGTAAGAAGGATCAAGTCGTATTGATGTATCCGCATCGGAATGAAACGAAATTACTAACGGCACAAACATCGGATCTTTGCAGTGGTAGTTGCTGCACGAAGTAATAAAAAGCAAAAGACCGGCTAAGAAAAATCCTATTGGCTGTTTTTTCTTACTTTGTGTACGATTATAAAATAGAAAATGGCTCATCTTTTTTTGTTTTCAGACATTAAGTCGAAATTGGTATACCGTGCAAATTTACGTCTTTTTCATAGAAAAACAAAACAACTAATTTTCATTCTTTGCACAAAATAATTGTTTTATACTCTATCAACCGTTATTACTCTGAAGGTATTGGAATTTATCGTTATTCGAATATGATTTTCAGCGTTCATAATGTAATAATTCTTTCCAATTTTCTCAAAAAAACGCTCATCGGTTTTTGTGATAATTTCCAGTAACCATTCTTCTATTTTCTGTTTTGAAAAATTGATGTTCAATTTTTTGTTTATTCTGCCGTAAACGAGTTCGGTGTAACAGAGGTTTTGCAAAATGTTAGCTTTTTGTTCGCTCATATTTGTACATTTTTGTAGTGTCCTTCTATATTTCAGGGCGGTTTGTAAAGTGATAAATTTCCCACAAAGACACAAAGAACACAAAGTTTTCTTGATGAATCTCTTTGTGCCCATTGTGTCTTTGAGGGAAACATTTATACAAAATGCACCACCTGGCTTTGACAATGTGTCACAGAATTATTTCCCACAAAGGCACAAAGACACAAAGTTTTCTTGATGAATCTCTTTGTGCCCTTTGAGGGAAACATTTATACAAAATGCACCACCTGGCTTTGACAATGTGTCACAGAATTATTTCCCACAAAGGCACAAAGAACACAAAGTTTTCTTGATGAATCTCTTTGTGCCCTTTGTGCCTTTGTGGGAAACATTTATTAAAAAAACTTTGTGCCTTTGTGGGAAACAAAAAAAGCAGCAAGCATATAAGCCGGGTTCTGTCCCGGACGAATCCGGTGTTTGTCATTAATCTGGAACGAATGTCGCCATTCGCCTCAAGCGATCTACCCCCCGGCATCGGACGAGCAGTCCTACGTACGCCGGTATACATGATCTTACAACCCATGAGATGTACGGCTTCCGGTATCACTAACGGAACGGTAGGCTCTTACCCTACCTTTTCATCCTTACCCCAACAAAAATCAAGGCGGTTATTTTCTGTTACATTTCCTTTGCCTTCACAAGCAACTTCCCGTTAGGAAGCATGGTGCTCTGTGTTGCCCGGACTTTCCTCCGGCATTTCTGCCGGCGACAAACCTGCTTGCTGCAATGGTACAAAGATAGTAAAAATAGAGAACATCGACATAAAATCGTTGTCTTATTCAAACATTATTACGATATTTGGAATAATTCTCAAATTATGTAGAAGAAAACGGGGACCTTTCTGATATTGAAATAGTAAAAGGCATCGGAGGCGGTTGCGATGAAGAAGTCGTGCGTATTATAAAGATGATGCCCAAATGGAATGCAGGAACCGTAGAAGGAGAAGTTGCCCGGTTTCCGATGACCATTCCTGTGGTTTTTAAATTAGAATGAATAGGGGAAGTTTCTTAATTTTTTTGAAAATATCGCAAATATTGAAGCTAAAATGCGCAGGAATCATTAATTTTACAGCATTAATTTTGAAAGCGTAAAGCAAAAATTTATTTCGGAAAGAATTAATACAATATAAATTTATGGAAACCGCATTAACCCGCACAGATTTTAATTTTCCAGGACAAAAAAGTGTTTATCACGGAAAAGTACGCGATGTGTACGACATTAACGATGACTTGCTGGTCATGATTGTATCCGACCGTATCTCCGCATTCGATGTCGTCCTGCCCAAAGGAATTCCTTTCAAAGGACAAGTCTTGAACCAAATTGCCGCCAAGTTTTTGGATGCCACTTCAGATATTGTTCCAAATTGGAAAATCGCCACTCCTGACCCAATGGTAACGGCAGGTTTGAAATGTGAACCGTTTAAAGTGGAAATGGTTATACGCGGTTACTTGACCGGAAGTGCGTGGAGAGAATACAAAGCAGGTGCGCGTACCCTTTGCGGTATTCAACTACCTGAAGGAATGAAGGAGAATGAAAAATTTCCAAGCCCAATCATTACCCCTACTACCAATGAAAATATTTCCAAAGAAGAAATCATCGCGCAAGGACTTGTCGGCAAAGAGGATTACGAGCAATTGGAAAAATATACCCAAGCCCTTTTCGCAAGAGGTACGGAAATGGCAGCCGAGAAAGGATTGATTTTGGTCGATACTAAGTATGAGTTTGGAAAAAAAGACGGAAAAATCATTCTGATAGACGAAATTCATACACCGGATTCTTCGCGCTATTTCTACAAAGACGGTTATCAATCCCTTTTTGAAAAAGGAGAGGCGCAAAAACAGCTCTCGAAAGAATTTGTAAGAGAATGGTTGATGGCAAACGGTTTTCAAGGCAAAGAGGGACAACAAGTTCCCGAAATGACGCCGGAATACTGCCAAAGCGTTTCCGACCGCTACATTGAGCTTTACGAAAATATTGTAGGTGAAAAATTCGTAAAAGCCGATCCTAATTCGTTAAAAGAACGTATTGAGAAAAATGTAACAGCATTCTTAAATAATCAAAAATAAAGAATATTATTGTTTAATTAAAAAAATGTGTGTTTATGAATTGAGTGTCTTTGCGTTTAAACAAAAAGCACGAGCGTGTAAGTTTTTAACGCAAAGCTTGTAAAAAACAATTTTTTTTACAGAAAATGCAATGTGTGCAAATGATTCACATCGTGTTATAATGATTAAATTAAAAATAAATTATACATTTGTCTGATAATCAAAAACCATAACAATATGGATACAACCGTAAAACTTTATTCCTTAACTTATCACGAAGCAAAAACATATCTGTTTGCTTTATTGTTTATTGCAGGCAACATCCTTTTGCCGCAACTTTGCCATTTTGTGCCCGGAGGAGGATTGACATGGCTGCCGATTTATTTTTTTACGCTGATTGCCGCTTATAAATACGGCTTACGTGTTGGTTTACTTACTGCTATACTCTCGCCGTTAGTCAATAGTGTGTTATTTGGAATGCCTGCTGTTGCCGTGCTGCCTGTTATTCTTGCCAAATCAACATTGCTTGCAGGAGTAAGCGCATACGCCGCTCATAAATTTGGAAAAATATCCATTCTTGCCTTAACCGGTGTGGTGCTATCATACCAACTTCTTGGAACAGTTGTAGAGTGGATTGCCGTAAAGGATTTTTCCGTAGCCGTAGCGCATTTTCGTATGGCGATACCGGGAATGTTGATGCAGATATTCGGCGGTTATTTCGTACTGAAAGCAATTGCTAAATTATAAAATAAGATGATAAATTAAGCAAAAGTACGAAGGCGTGAGAGCGCGAAAGGTTTGTTATTTCCGTTTTTTCGTGTTTTTGCACTTTCAAAATACCAACTTATTTTTTAGCATTTACTGAAGGACTTTATTGCCACAAATAACTTCTGATTTATAATTAATTAAAAAGGTCTATTTTGAGCAAAAATAGAATGCCGTTTTAATTAATCATTTAAAATGAATTAGTTATCGAAAAATGACATTTTACTAATTGTTTTGTAAATTGTTGATAATCTGCATGTCGTTGTTGCAGCAAAGTCTTATACCGAATGATATTGAATATAAATTTCTAATTATATTATGAACATAAAAACGTTTGAAGATGTAATGGAACGATTTCGTACTATTACACTCAATGAAGATTTTGATATGATTGTAGCCATAGCCAATGGCGGAATTATCCCTGCGGCTATTCTCAATCAACGGCTCAATACCGATATTCAGCTGTTGAAAATCAATTTGCGCGATAGCGACCAAAAGCCCAAATATGACACTCCGCAACTGATGTCGTCTATTGATTTTGAGATTAAAAACAAAACAATCTTAGTGGTGGACGACCGGGTAAGGACTGGAGCTACAATGGATTTAGCCCGCGACCTTTTGCGCGATGCTAAACTGGTAAAGACTTTCGCAGTGAACGGTAAGGCAGATTATGCGTTGTATAATGAAAGCTGCTTTAAATTTCCTTGGATATTGGAAAGATAGATAATCAGATAGTCGGATAATCTGACTGTTTACATAAATAACGTATCACGATATGGATAGACGCGATTTTTTAAAAGCGGCGGCTCTTGCGGGAGCGGCTTTTACCTTAAAAGCAAATGGCGGATTGGATATTTTAGCCCAAACCGTCAAAAGTTCGGAAACAGGTAGTCCGGTTGATTTGGTTGCCGTAATGGGGGGCGAACCCGAAGCGATGTTTAAGCGCGCCATTGCCGAAGTCGGCGGTATGGAAAAATTTGTAAAGAAAGGACAAAAAGTAGTCGTGAAACCGAATATCGGTTGGGATAAAACGCCGGAAATGGCTGCAAATACCAATCCGAAATTGGTTGCCGAAATTGTACGTCATTGTTTTGCCGCTGGTGCCAAAGAGGTTGTCGTGTTTGACAACACGTGCGATGATTGGAAAAAAACGTATAAGAACAGCGGTATAGAAGATGCGGCAAAAGCTGCCGGCGCAAAGGTTATTCCGGCAAACGAGGAGACTTACTATTCGCCTATCTCTCTTCCGCGAGGAAAAAAACTGAAAGACGCGAAAGTCCACAAGGCACTCTTGGAATGCGATGTCTGGATTAACGTTCCGATTCTGAAACATCACGGTGGTGCCAATCTTACAATTTCGATGAAAAACCTGATGGGTATTTGCTGGGACAGGCGGATATTTCACAGCTTAGACTTGCAACAGTGTATTGCCGATATGTGTACGCTCGAAAAAAAGGCGGTACTCAACATCGTTGATGCGTATCGAGTGCTGAAGGAAAACGGTCCGCGCGGAAAATCGGAAGCCGATGTGGTTAACCCGAAAGCCCTTTTCCTTTCGCAGGATATTGTTGCTGTCGATACGGCAGCAGCCAAGTTTTTCAACCAAATTCGCGAAATGCCGTTGGATTATGTCGGACATTTGGCGCATGGACAAAGCCTGAGACTGGGAACAATGAATATTGACGGTCTTAAAGTTAAGAGAATAAAAATATAAAGCCGGGATTATTAACGGGTTTGTCTCAAAAGTTAAAAAATACGCTTCGTCATTAGCTCTTTTAGTCGCTGACCGCTGGTTGCGGACTTGACCTGCAATCTCCTAATAATCAGTCCTGTTTTTTAGAAGATTCTCGGCAAGCCAAGTTTTCCGGTTACCACATCAAGCGCGGAACCTGCGGTCAGTGACTAAAGGAGCTGATGACAGGCTTTTGAAGACAATCCCATGGTACTTACATCATCATATTTTAAATACAGATGTTAAAAAAAATACGCGTAATTTTATCAGCAACACTATTTTCGCTGATAACTTTTCATTTTCTTGATTTTGCGGAAATATTACCGGTGCAAGTTCATGCGTTGGAACATATTCAGTTTGTGCCGGCGTTATTGGCGTTGAATTTCGGTATTTTGATATTTCTTGTCTTGCTGACGTTGATTTCCGGGCGCATTTACTGTTCTTCAATTTGTCCGATGGGGGTGTTTCAAGACATTGTCAGTTGGATTTCCAGGCGCACGGCAAAAAAGAAGAAAAAATATACTTATAGCACTCCAAAAACTATTTTACGCTGGTCTATATTGGTTGCTGTCATTGTGCTATTCCTTTTTGGAATTACTTCCGTGCTTGGATTATTAGACCCTTATTCGGCTTACGGAAGAATAGCAACACACCTTTTCAAACCTGTTTATTTAGCAGGAAACAACTTGTTGTCTTTTATTTTTACAAGTTTTGGTAACTATGCTTTTTACATTGTCGATATATTTGTATCCAGTGTTTTTTCGTTGATTGTAGCGGCTGTTACTTTTCTGGTTGCCGGATTTTTGGCATGGAAATACGGACGTACTTTTTGCAATACAATTTGTCCTGTTGGTACAGTTTTAGGTGTTTTAAGCAGATTTTCTTTTTTCAAAATAAGAATTAATGCAGAAAAATGTACAAGTTGCGGCATCTGTGCAGCTAAATGTAAAGCGTCCTGTATAGATTTCAAAGGGAAAAAGGTGGACAACAGCCGTTGTGTGGATTGTTTCAACTGTGTGGGCAGCTGCAAGTTTAACGCATTATCATACTCTCACAGAAAAAAGAAACTGGCAGCTATCTTTGGCGGACTTATCGAATTTATCAGTGGAGGATTGTCTGCTTCTTTCTCGAAAAAAACAGAAAAAACAACGGTAAACGAAGGGAAGCGGAAATTTTTACTGGCAGGCGCAGCTGCCGCAATCACCGCCCCAGTCATACTTGCAAAGGAAAAAGGAAACTTATTAAACGGCGGAAAATCACATACACGCCAAAAGCCGGTCAGCCCGCCTGGTGCATTAAGTACGGAACGGTTTCAAAACCGTTGCACTTCCTGCCATTTGTGTATCAGTAAATGCCCGTCAAATGTGCTGAAACCGGCTTTTACGGAATATGGAATCGGCGGCGTAATGCAACCTACGATGTCTTTTGAAAAAGGCTTTTGTAACTTTGATTGTACGATTTGTTCAAACGTTTGTCCGAATGACGCACTCAAATCACTAACTAAAGAGGAAAAGCACAAAACGCAAATGGGACATGTGGTTTTCATCGAAGATATTTGTATTGTACCCACCAAGCATCAAAGTTGCGGAGCATGTGCAGAGCATTGTCCGACGCAAGCAGTGAAAATGATTCCTTACCGGGATGGTTTGACCATCCCGACTATCAATACCGATATTTGTGTCGGTTGCGGGGCTTGTGAGTTTATTTGTCCGGTGCGCCCGCACCGCGCCATTTTTGTAGAAGGAAACGAGGTGCACGTTGAAGCTAAGCCGTTTATCACGGAAACAAAGAAAGATATAGAGATTGATGACTTTGGATTTTAAACAGATATAGTCCTGAAGCGGGATTTTCATAAGATTTACAAAATTAACAGGATTACAAAATAAAAAAACTTGTTAATTTTGTAAATCTTATGAAAATCCCGCTTCAAGACAACTTTATAAATAAAAAATATGAACACACTATTATTGTTATTAGGAATACCCGGATTACCGGAAATTGTACTTATTGCCCTTGTTGTATTACTGCTTTTCGGAGGAAAAAAGATTCCGGAACTGATGAAAGGTCTTGGCAAAGGAGTCAAAAGTTTCAAAGACGGACTCAACGGATTGGAAGATGACAAAAATAAACCAACTTCCGAGCCTGAAAAATAATGGATGAAAGCACAGAAAAAGAGTTTACTTTCTGGGATCATTTGGATGAGCTGCGGAAGGTGCTTTTTCGGATAGCGGTGGTTGTTGCGGTTACGATGATTGTTGCATTTCTAAACAAAGAATTGCTTTTCAACCTGTTGTTAGCTCCCGGCAAATCCGATTTCATCATTTATCGTTTTTTTTGCCATTTATCGGAACAGGCTTCTATATCCGGTTTATGTCCCGAAGCGTTTGACGTAGGATTGATAAATACTGAATTGTCGGCACAATTTCTTATTCATCTAAGCACTGCTTTTTATATTGGTATTTTGCTGGCATTTCCCTACATTATTTACCAAATCTACCGGTTCGTTTCCCCCGCATTATACGAAAATGAGCGAAAATATTCGGTAAAGATGATTGTTTTTTCGTGCCTGCTTTTTTTCTTTGGCGTATTGCTTAATTATTTTCTTATTTTTCCCCTTTCGTTCCGGTTTTTGGCCACCTATCAAGTAAGTGAAGAGGTGATCAATATGATAAATCTTTTTTCTTACATCGACACGCTGATGATGCTTTCAATAATGATGGGTATTATGTCGGAACTTCCCGTATTGTCGTGGCTTTTTGCAAAATTAGGATTCTTATCCGTTTCCTTTATGAAAAAGCATCGCAAACACGCAATCGTTTTTATTATGATAATAGCTGCTTTTATTACGCCCACTACCGATATTTTTACGCTGATGCTCGTTTTCGTCCCGATTTATCTTTTGTATGAAGTCAGTATCGGTGTGGTAAAAGTAACGGAACGAAGAAGAAAAATTGAGATTGTAGAGGAGAAGGAGTGGGATAGTCCTTATAAATAATATTAATGTCGTTTATTTTTTTAACATTTACATCTTGCTAAAATAATTATAAAATAATATGATCGGAACATTAGTCAACACCGGCGCAGTTATAGCCGGAAGCGTTATCGGGTTGGTTTTTAAAAAGGCGCTTCCCGAAAAGTATCAAACAATTTATTTTCAGGCTGTCGGACTGTTTACCTTGCTGTATGGCGTAAAAATGTCGGTGGGCATGTTGGAAGAGCTGCAACTGCTGGTTATGCTGAGTCTTGTGCTTGGCGGAATTGTGGGAGAAGTCCTCCGGCTTGATTACCGGATAGACCTGCTCGGTAGTTGGATTAAGACAAAAACCAATTCGCAGAACGATAAATTTACCAACGGACTGACTACTGCCTTTTTGATATTCTGCATGGGCGCAATGACTATTACAGGAGCCATTGATGAAGGATTATCCGGCAAAACATCCAATTTTTTACTGCTTAAATCCGTGATGGATTTTTTTACGGCAATTATGTTGGCTTCCTCGTTGGGAGTCGGGGTGTTAGCCTCCGCTATCTTTGTTCTTGCTTTTCAAGGGGGAATAACCTTGCTTGTATCATTAGTTGGTAAAGATATACCTCCAGTGGTTATTCATGAAATTGTTGTAGTTGCCGGTATTATTTTAATCGGACTCGGTATTAATCTACTCGAAATAAAAAAGTTAAAAATCATTAATCTTTTACCGGCGTTGCTGTTCATCGGTATTTTTGTTTGGATTAAAATGCAATTTAATCCTTAAAATTTATTTATACACGCTATAAGTTTGCCGGATTCAGTATTTTTTGCTATCTTTGTATAGCTATATTTTTTCATTTAAAGTAGACTAATGGAATCCACGAAAATATTATTTATTGCACAAGAGATTACTCCGTACTTACCGGAAAGCGAAATTGCAAATGTTTGCCGATTTTTACCGCAAGCCATCCAGGAAAAAGGAAAAGAAATAAGGACGTTTATGCCAAGATACGGTTGCGTGAACGAACGGCGAAATCAGTTGCACGAAGTTATTCGCTTGTCGGGAATGAATCTGATTATTGACGACTCCGATCACCCGTTGATTATTAAAGTCGCCTCTATCCAATCGGCACGAATGCAGGTTTATTTTATCGACAACGATGATTTTTTCCAGCGTAAATGTACTTTTGCCGACGAAAACGGAGAATATGAAGATAACGAAGACCGTGCCATATTTTTCGTCCGGGGCGTATTGGAAACAGTGAAAAAATTGCGATGGACGCCGGATATTATCCATTGTCACGGCTGGATTTCGTCATTGATTCCGCTTTATGTAAAAAAGGCATTTAACACCGACCCGTTTTTTAAAAATTCTAAAATTGTCTATTCCGTCTATGGCGATGAGTTCAAGAAGCCATTTAGCCGGCGTTTTGCTGAGAAAGTAAAAATAAATGGAGTGGAAGACGAACACATTAGTTCAATTCGGGATAAAAACGTCTCTTTTTGCGACTTAACTAAATTTGCTATTGAGCATTGCGATGCGGTGATTCAAGGTAGCTGCGAGGTCGATGAAAAGGTGATCGAACATGCAAAGGAAAGAGGCGTACCGTTTCTCTGCTACCAATCGCAGGAAAATTATGTTGATGCGTATAACGAATTTTATGATTCGATATTGAAAAATTGAAAAATAAAACAGACAAAAAGACGTTGTACAAACGATAATGTTTTAAGTAGCCACGATTGATTCGTAAAAAAAATGAGATTAAAATTCGTATTCGTTCTTCTGTTGCCCATACTGTTTTTTCCGGCTTGTAAAGATACCGATCAGGTAGGGTCAAGTATTCAACCCGATGAAGATTTGCTGCGGGTTCATTCCAACAAGGTTTATGTGGAAACTGCTTCTATGCTGGTGGATTCGGCACTAAGCAAGTCAAGCAATCTTTTTTTAGGCGAGTTTTCAGATTCCAGGTTAGGAAGAACTCAAGTTGAATTTATGTCGCAATTGGATGCCCGCTTAGGTTCCGGTGGATTGACAATTCCTGATACTTCAGTCATTTCAACTTCCTCGGCGATTACAAACGGTATACTCAATACCTTGCTTCAACAGCGTAATTCCGATTACGGTCTTATAAAGGAAGTTTTTTCTCCTCATGATTTAAAAGTAGATTCTGTTGTTTTCGTCATCCAGTATTCGACCTTTTTTGGCGACACATTAAAAGAGGAGCTTACAAAAGGAGTTAAAGTTTTTGCTCTGAATAAAACGTTAGAACCCTCAATTAATTACCAATATTATACTAATACGGATGTTTCCGGGTTTTGCAAACAGGACACACTATTGGGTGAAAAGGCATATTTGGTTGGAGGGCAAAAGGAATTAAGGATTAAATTGGACAACAAGTTTGGAGAAAGGCTCGCCAAAATCTATCAGGACGGCTCCATTGATACACAGGAGGCATTCAATAATTTTTTCAAGGGGATATATGTTACCAATTTCTTTAATGGGGGGCATATCATGCAAATCGAAGTTACCGGTGTTATGATTTATTACAGCTATCACGCAAGTATCGCTACTTCCTATAAAGGTGAAAGTAAAGTTTTTAGCTCTAATGAATTGGAAGAAGAACTGGGATTCAATCCGCTGCAATCTTCCTTTTTCCTTTCTGCTAACAGAGCGGTAGAACGCGTGAATTTAGTACGGCACGCCGGGTTGGAAGAAAATTTTCCTTCTTTGCAAAATCAGAATGAAACCTATATGTTTACTCCTGCCGGAATGTACACTGCCGTAAATATTCCTTTCCAAACAATGGTGGATTCAATAAGAAAACCCAAAGATGGAAATAATGTTGAAGTGGATACTGCCAAAGTAATGTTCAATAGTGCCCGGTTGATTCTTTATGCTAAAAAATCCTTGGATTGGGAAACGGAGTTAAATGCACTTCCAAATCGCTTTGTACTGTTGATACACAAAGATTCTGTTATACCGTTTTTTCATAAGAATAAATTTCCGGATGAAATTTCATCTTTTTTTGCAGAATACGACACAGAAAAGGAATCATACACTTTCAATATAACAAGAGCTGCGCAAATGAAGTTGGCCGGAAAAAGTTCTTTTGACGAGAATATGGTTGTTGTTCCGATTGTTAGAGAAGTATTGGAAAATACTTACTATTACAGGCAGCAGTTTTGGTTAACCGCCACAATGCTTTATGGAATAAACGCAGAAGAGGCTAAAAGACCAAGAATAGATATGATTTATACGGAGCGGAAATAAAAACGTAGATAAAAGCGCGAAGGCACAAAAAAACGAATAATAGTAAAAAATCGTTTTTTCGTGCTTTCGTATTTTTATTTTCCAAGAAGAAGTAATTTATTTTTTTGTATAAGGTGATATACCGGAGATAGCCCGGATGGGCTTAATTTTCATAGTCTTAGGGTCAACGACCTAAGGTAAAATGCCATAAACAACGTTGCCTGAAAAGCAAAACAACATACAAACAACTTACAAGTTCTGCCAGGCAGTGTTTGTCTTGGCTTATCCAAAACTCAGGTTTTTAGACTTTTTAGAAGACAGCCTCTTTGTCATTTACACAAAAAAGGGAACACTGTCAACTAAAAATATAACAAATACCTTAAAAAAACGTTTACCACCAAACCTGTTTCCCATTCACATAAGTAAAAATCCTTTCCTCCTGTCCTTTGGTCAGGTTCCGGAGCCAGAACAGGGCATTCGTGGGCGCATTGGCGTACTCCAGGTATTGCAGTGAAGTACCGGTTTGCCTTCCCAGCGAGTTCCACTGATGGTTATCCCAGTAAAAAAGCTCGTATTCTTCCCCTTCTTTGATAAAGTTGTCATCATTTCGCGGCAGGAAGCGGAAATGGGCAATATGTACCGGTTTTCCGAAATCCAAGCCCACGCATCCTCTTTCGTCCCACATACACTGGTAGGCAGTGAGCGGGTCGCCATCGAATGCGTTTGCGGCTTCCCAGCCTTGCGGGCAATTGTTGTTCCCGGTTATGCTGCCGGATAATTTCTGTCCGGATTCATCGTAAACCTCTATCTCTGCCATATTTCCCAAGGCTCCTTCCGGCGACAAAAACCGGAAATAGCGGTACGGCTTGTTGAGCGATACATGTACCGTGTTATAGCGGATTTCCGGGACATCGCTGACGGTAAATATGGTTAGCGAATCGCTGAAACCGGCTTTGT
>QMCE01001577.1_pt1 | contig 42941 bp, 38 predicted proteins | sample 1821851 | NCBI WGS metagenome assembly QMCE01 (sample SAMN09453174, study PRJNA476694) | Termite gut metagenome, whole genome shotgun sequencing project. | isolation source: worker | host: Odontotermes sp. | place: South Africa:Pretoria | collected 2016-01-28 | reverse complement strand
GTTGTATTCGCGCAGTGTTTTAATATAATAATCGCCCCAGCTTCCGTCCTTGCGCCATGTCAGGCCGCTGCGCCCGAAGTCTTGGCCGGGAGGCGCCACGCCCGCCGGCAAATAACCGATTTACATTTTCAATAGGTTATTGTTTAAAATGGTGTATTTGTTAGGTACAAAATGCAGATAGAATCTAAAGAATTAGCCCCATTTCCCGGAAAGTGTTGCCAGCAATTTTCCGGTTTGCTCTACCGCCTGCATCGTCTCTTGGGTAATTTCTTTTTTTTGCAGGCGAAGTAAAAGTACGCCGTATAACATATTCAATGCCAATTCAATATCATCAGTCTCTTCACTTGCTTTTGTTTTATTTCTAAATTCGACAAGGAAAGGCAGCGTTTTGAAAAACAGCGCGTTGTATTGAATCTCTTTCGGTTCTTGCAACAGTTCCAAATGCAAGTCGTTGAGATTGGATACAACGTTTTTATTGATTTGCAGGTGTCCTTTTTCCCGGATATTTTCTACCCGCATCATCGAAATCAGGCTTTCGTACCATTCACGTATCTCTTTTTTAGTCGCTTCATCTACATGAAATTGATCAATGATGTTTTTTTGAATCACATCAATTTCCAAACGATAGGCACGGATAATATCTTCTATTTGCCACATATATAGTACATATTCGGCAATGTTTTCTTCTTTTTTTTGTTTTGAAATCAGCATTAATTAATAATTAATAGTTAGTAATTTAATGTTGTTTAGTTAAGGAGGTAATTTGACTTTACATCTTAATAAATTTGCTCCCTTCACGTTAAAATTGAATACACTTACTTTTTAGTTTTTCTCCTTATATTCATATAAAAATATCTTTATAGAACCAATGCTAATTTGAGATTCAATCAGCACGGGGATTCGGCGGATGTCGTCCGTAATCCAAACGTAAACAGGCTTGCCGGCGGCAAAAATCGTTCCGGGTGAAACGGTTGCTGTACATTTCAGACAATCAAACTCCACACCTTCCCGGTTTTGTATCCGTTCTTTTTCTAATACCGTCCCGTAAATGATGTGGGTCGAATCGTTAAAATTGAGATAATAGGGGATGTTTTGCCCCATTGGAATATGCTGAAAACCGGTATTCCGGGCAATGTAAACGGCGCTGATAATATCCCAAGAGCAAGGTGTGTGTGGGAAGACTGTATCTTTCCCATCCGGATATTGATTGTTTATCAAATGCTTATGAATAGAATCTCCTTTATATATAAATTCCACATAATCCCAATTCTTATTTTCAACAGTGGTGGCTTTCATTGAAACCGGCTGCATTTGTTTAGTCATTTCTGCCTTGTGGGTGGTTTGCAGCCGGTAAAGCCAATCCCACGCCGGCAGATTTTTTGCCGTAACGGTAAATAGGTAATTATCATTGTATTCGCTTACATTGAAAGAGGCTTCTCCCGCCTTAACCCATATCATCCCCCAATTGTAGTAGGCATAATATTTTAATTCTTCCCCCACCTTGAATGCCTGGTTCTTAGTCACGCATTGAGAAAAAGAAGAAATATTAAGTAATACAATACCGGTAAATATCAAAATATATTTTTTCATCCTAACCTTTCATCCAATATCGTTCTTTGTATTTTTTATAATCCATTCTTAACTAAACGGCATTGGTTTTAATTTTTTCGTATCCGAATTTTTCATTCCAAACAAGCCACATCAAAAATATGATTCCGTAAAAAGCATATTTAAAGATATAGGAGTGGAATAAATCCATTTGTGCCGGATACCTGTAGACGATAAGAGCCAGCAGCAAGATGCGAAGGATATTTATTCCGTGACAAATCAGTACTCCAACCGGAATAAACCACAACTTATGCTTCCAGCTTCCGAAACTGAACAGTATAATAACCGTGAAAATAAACATTTGCTTTACTCCTGCACAGCCCCATACCATGCGCATAACCTCACCCGTTTCGAGCCGGAATATAAAATATTTATTTACCGTCAGGTTCATTCCCAATACGTTATGCAAAATAAAATAGACCGTATCGGAAGCCTGTTGCGTAACTATGCGGAAAATTCCGGAAATATCCGCAAATTGCCATAGAAACAATTCATTTATGCTGTTTTCATCTCCCGTTATCGAAATCTTCCAAACAATGTTGGCTAAAAACATTGCTATAAGAAAACGAATAATTCCCCTATAAGGTTCAATGATTTTTTTTATTTGTTCTGATTTAGTCATGAATGTTATTTATTAAAAAAATTATCTCCATTCCTGAAACTTTTTATATCCTTTGAGATAAAAATTCAGGATAATACTCTGATGAGAAATTTCGGAAATATTCTTATTTATAGTTTGTTTTATGTTTTCCCGTCGAATATCCCGGTACATTGGCTTCATTTTCCGGAATGCTTTCCGGGCAGAGAAAACCGCTTTAAAATTGGATATGCTTCCTTTCAACAAAAACATAAATGCTGCTGCATAATCCAAAAAGAAACGTACAAAGAGCACTTTTTTTACTTTTCCGGGCAGTTCATTTTTATAAATCATCAACAGGTTGTTGCGGAAATTGAGGAAAGTCTTGTGCGGGTTTTCTACATTAAGTGTACCGCCTCCCAAATGATAAACCATGCTTTGCGGGACGCAGACAATCCGCCGCCCGCGGCTACGCAGCCGCCAGCAAAAATCAACCTCTTCCATGTGGGCAAAAAAATTCCGGTCTAATCCGCCATTTTTGTGAAATTCTTCGGCACGTACAAAAAAAGCCGCTCCGGCAGCCCAAAACAAGTCGGTTACAGTATCGTATTGTCCTGTGTCCTGCTCGGTTACGTTCAAAATTCGTCCGCGGCAAAAAGGGTAGCCAAACTTATCTATAAATCCGCCGCAAGCTCCTGCGTGCTCAAAATACCCTTTGTTGGCATACGCACGGATTTTCGGCTGACAGGCAGCCGTATCAGGGTGTTTGTCCAAATAGTTGATTACTGGTTCCAACCAGCCTTCCGTAACCTCAACATCAGAATTTAACAGTACGAAATATTCCGAATCTACTTGTTTCAACGCGCGGTTATATCCCTCGGCAAATCCGTAATTCTTATCCAAAATAATTTGGCGAATTTGAGGATAGCTTGCACTCAAAAAAGCAATGGAATCATCGGTAGAGTCATTATCGGCAACCACCACCTCTACACCGTCTATGGCGGAATAGCGGCAAACGGAAGGTAAAAATTGCTCTAACATTTTCCTGCCGTTCCAGTTTAATATAACTACAGATACTTTCATTGAAATTACAAGCGCATTAGGTCAAAAAACATTTATAGGGGCAAATCTAACTGGTGTTGCCATATATTGTAATTTTTAAAATTATTTTTTACTGTACAAAGATAAATCTTTTTACAAAAACTTTCAACTCAAAGGTCTTTTACCAATTTATTTTTACTTACCCGGTTAATTGTTTCTCTTACCCGGAATGTATATTCCCATATTGATTTAAAATCTTCCCTGTCTTCCAAGTTAAAATTTTCCGCACCGTATGCATCTATTTTATTGAAAAAATAGGTTATCGTAATTTTATTTATATCAATGGCAGGCATATATGCCGGTTCCTTTTCCGCGTTAAAAGTCTCGATGATGATTCCAACGTTCAGTAATCGTTCGATGGTTGCCGAAACCAATCGTATTGGGAGTTTGTATTGGATAGCGAGTTTTTCCATCGAAAGCGGTTCTTCGCCGTTTTCAAATCGTTTGATAATGATTCGGGCTAAGGCAAGCAGGGCAAACCGGTAGTAGCGCTGACTGATGTTTTCGACTTCCGACTTGTACTCAAAATTCCGGACACTTTGTCCTGCATAAGAAAGTTCGGCTCCAAACAAAATAATCGACCACGTAATCTGAATAAACAGCAACAGCAACGGAATCGCCGCCAGACTACCATAGATGGCGTTGTAGCTTGTCATCCATTTTTGTCCCCAGATATACAGTGTCTGAAACAGCATAAAAGTTATTCCAATTGCCAATCCGGCAATGGCGGCTTTACTAAACCTGACCTTTGTATTGGGAACAATCAGATAGATAAGCGTAAAAATAAACCACGTAATAACGTAGGGCAACAGAGCAATTAAAACCCGTAAAACAGGACTAACGATATATGAATTACCCAAATAGTCAATCAAGTGGTTAAAGTAAAAGGAGATACCGCTTGATAGGGCAATCAAAAGCGGAATAAGCAGGAACAGTGAGAAAAAATCGGTAAATTTACGGAAAATAGACCGGCTTTTCTTTATCCTCCATATTTCATTAAATGAGTCTTCTATCTGAGTAAAAACGTTTAACACAGACCAAAGTAGGAAAACAATACCAATTCCGACAAAAGCACTTCCTTTGGCATGTTCCAGATACGATTCGGCTAACTTGAACACCTGTATTATGTTTTCTTCCTGTTTGGGATATTGATAAACCAGGTAGTTTACAATCTCATCATGATAGTCAAATCCTCGTGCTACCCCAAATATAAACGCCACCATCGGAATCAGTGCAAATACGGAATAGTAGGTAAGTGCAGAGGCTTTTACTTGCATTTTTCCTTCGTAAAAATCCCTGATTGTCAATACAATCGTTTTGAGTACCAGGTAGAGTATCCCCTTTTTCCCAGTCTCTTCGTATGCGGATATGCGCCAAATATCCACCGTGATAAACTTGATAAAGTTAACGATGTAAAGTATTATTTTTTTCATTTTTCATTTTGTTTTTCGTCTTGAACCATGATTTTCATAATCTTTACAAGATTCCCAGTATGATGATAAAAACAATCTTGATAATCTTATGAAAATCATGATTCAAGCTGTTGACACAAAAGTACTAAATCTTTTGAAACTGCAAAATATTTCATTTCAACTCACACCGGAATCTCCAATCCGTCGTAAGCAAAATGGACATCCGGCGGGAGATGCAATTCCTCTTTTGCGTGCAAGCCCATTTCATGGCTGAAGTGGATTAAATAGGCTTTTCGAGGAGAAACGCGGCGTATCAATTCCAACGCCTCTTGCAGGTTGATATGCGAAATATGCTCCTTGTGCCGGAGGGCATCGACCACAAGCACATCCAAATTCAACAGTTTTTGCTCTTCTTCCGGCTCGATGGTTTTAAAATCGGTCAGATAAGCCAAATTTTCAATGCGATAACCGAAAACAGGCAGCCTGTAATGATAGGCTTTTATTGGTAAAATATCAATTCCGCACACTTGAAACAGCTTATTTTCAATCTCGTGCATTGTCAATTTAGGAATGCCCGGATAGGGATTGTCAAAGCAGTAGTGAAACATTTTGTGAATGGCTGCAATGGTTTGTTTACCGGCATAAATATGAACATCGCCAAACGGACGTAAATCGCCGATGCCTTCAACGTGGTCAAAATGCTCATGTGTGAGCAAAATGGCATCCAAGCGACTGAGCCTTGCACGCAATGCCTGCTGGCGAAAATCGGGACTGCAGTCAATCAATATATTTTTCCCGTCCACCTCTATCAATGATGAACAGCGCAACCGGTGGTCTCGCGGGTCTTCCGACCGGCAGACTTCGCAATTACAGCCGATGTAGGGAACACCCGCGGAAGTTCCGGTTCCTAAAAATGTTAGCTTTATATTTTTAATCACTTATTTTCAATTAAGTTAAACCCTTTATCTTTGTAATATGGAAATTTTTGTCATTTGAAATCATAATCATTTTTTCAGTAATGGCTTGTGCTGTCATTATGCGTGTCCAACAAGAATTTTTCATATAATTATTTTTTAGAAGCTGTTTGAAATTATTCAACAATTAACCCAGAATGGGCTAAATAAAAAAAAACGATTTTTCCGTCAATATTATTGGTTTAAACAACTCGTCTATTTTGTGTATTTTCGCCATAGTGCTTTAAATTTCAATAAGTTTACGACAAAGATATGAAACTTTTTAATTCACACAAAAAGGATTGACAAGAAGATTGCATCAATCCTGAAATAAATTTGAATGTAATAAAAAACAGCAAAAACGATGGGTAATTTTGCTGTTTTTAAATAAACTATGCTATAACGAAACAAAAATTACTCAAAAACTATTTAATACATTAACCATAAAAAATCATCGCCGCAACGCAGAAAAAACTCAATGTGAATAATTTGGCTAACGCTATAGAAATATTTAATTTTTATGAATTTGATTAGACAAAATCAGAACCGATGGTGGTGGTTTAATCACATTCATCCGTATTCGCCACTCCTGCGGATAAGTATTATTTACCCGGTTGCCCAAATTCTTCGCCCAGCCCAGTAGTTGGTTTTCATATTCCAGCAAAATCCAGCCTTGCGGGGCATTGGGAAAGTTAAGAGGATCTTTCCTGAGGTAGGCAATTGCTTGTTCCCATGTCAGTTTTTCTATGTGAAATGCTTGTCTTTCAACAATCCACGATAATGCCAACGAAGTATCTGGTAAAATATCCTTTCCTTTTATATGGCCAAGTAAAATGCCCGATTGCAATACATTGAATTCCTTTTCCAATACAGTAATCAGACCGGAAAAGCCGGAAGGAACAGCCGAAACTGTTTCGGAGGTAATAATTTGCTTGTAATTTTCGTCCGAAATCCAACCTTTTACTGCATTGACCGGCAATGTTTTTGACGCTTTTTGATTCTTATCTAATTTTATTTTGAAATTCTTTTCATCTTCCGTTTTTCTTAAAACTGCAAGAAAAAAACCTTCGCCCCTGGTTTTATGAGGGAAGAAGCGGTATCCGGAACCTGTATTTGTAATCTCCCGGTTATCAGCGGTTTGAACCGGTAGAATTTCGGCTCCCAGTTCTCCGGAAATCCATTTTACGTTTTCTTCGTTTTCTTCACGGTTGTAAGTACAGGTGCTGTAAATGAGCAGCCCACCTGTTTTTAATGCCGGAAAAGCACCGGCAACAATTCGCTTTTGCCGTTCGCTGCAAAGCTGTATGTTGTTGATCGACCACTCTTCGATGGATTGCGGATCTTTCCGGAACATTCCCTCGCCTGAACAGGGTGCGTCTATGACAATCACGTCAAACAGACCGTTGAGTTTTGAGAAATCCCGCGGATCGTTGTTGGTAACTACCACATTGGGTGCTCCCCATTTGGTTAGATTTTCTGCCAGGATTTTCGCCCTTGAACGGATAACTTCGTTGGAAACCAGCACGCCTTTTCCGTCCAATAGCGAGGCAAGGTGTGTCGATTTTCCACCCGGGGCAGCACATAAATCCAATATAACCGGATTTTCCTCTTCCAAATGTTGCTTTACGGCTTGCTCCAAAAACATTGAACTTGCCTCCTGAACATAATAACCGCCTGCATGCAGCAATGGGTCCATGGTAAAAACAGGTCTTTCGGGGAGATAATATCCGTTCTTGCACCACGGAACAGCGTCTAAATTCTGCTTATCCTTGATTTTCCGGGGATTTGTCCGGATGCTTACCGGAACATCAGCCGACAAAGCTGCGGCAAAATCGGCATATTCCTCGCCTAATAACGCTCGCGTGTGAGTTTCAAATAATTCGGGTAAATCCATATTTATTAATCAATTCAAAATAAGAACTTAGCGTCTTCGTACCTTTGTTCTTTGCGTTTAGACAAAAAAGCGCAAGCGCATAAATTTCAGCGCGAAGAACACAAAGGCGAGAAGACGCTAAGTTCTTTTCTAATTACAAAACTCCTTTAGTTGAAGGTAATTCATATTTGTAGATGTCGCGCTTAATTGCCATTTTAATGGCGCGGGCTAATGCTTTGAAAATACCCTCTATTTTATGGTGTTCGTTTTCGCCTTCAGCGCGGATGTTTAGATTCATCTTGGCGGCATCGCTCAGCGATTTGAAGAAATGCAGGAACATCTCTGTCGGCATTCCGCCGACATATTCGCGGTTAAATTTGGCATCCCAAACCAGCCATGGCCGTCCGCCGAAATCCAACGCTACTGTGCACAGGCAATCATCCATCGGCAAGCAGTAGCCGTAACGTTCGATACCGCGTTTATCGCCAAGCGATTTTCCCAACGCTTCGCCCAAGGCAATCGCCGTGTCTTCGATTGTGTGATGTTCGTCCACGTTCAAGTCGCCTTTTACGTTTATGGTCAAGTCGCAACCCGAATGTTTACCGATTTGCTCCAACATGTGGTCAAAAAATGGCAGCCCGGTCGATATTTCGCATTTTCCCGTTCCGTCTAAGTTGATGCGGACAAAAATATCCGTTTCCTTAGTTATTCGCTGAATGGTCGCAACACGTTCGCCGGCAAACAGAAACTCGGCAATTTTGTCCCATTCCAGCGTTGCTAATGCACAAAAATCATTTAGTTTTTTCTCTGTTAAAATTGTTTTTGCTTTTTCCGGTTCGCACAGGAAAATCGCCCGGCAGCCGAGATTTTTCGCCAATTCAACATCGGTAGCGCGGTCGCCAATGACATACGAATTTTTCAGGTCGTAATCGCCGTTCATATATCCGGTTAGCATCGCCGTTCCGGGTTTACGCGTAGGAAGATTATCTTCCGGATAGGATTTGTCTATAAATATCTTGTCAAAAACGACCCCTTCGCCTTCCAGGATTTGCAACATTTTTCCCTGTACCAAGTCAAAGTTTTCCTGCGGGTTGGCTGGTGTTCCAAGTCCGTCTTGGTTTGTTACCATAACCAATTCAAAACTCAGATTTTTCCGGATAAAGTACATATTCCGGATTACGTCCGGCAGAAATTGCATCTGTTCCAAATTATCCACTTGAAAGGTAATGGGTGGCTCCATAATCAGCGTTCCGTCTCGATCTATAAAAAGGGCTGTTTTCTTCATTTTTTCAATTTTGTTCACAAAAATAGGAAAAGTAAATAAAGTGGACAAGTAAACGAGTAAACAAGAATTTAATGTTGGTGTGATTTCTCGTCACTTGCTTACTTGCTCATTTCTAAAAATAAAAAAACGCATTCGACATATTTTTGTATGCCGGATGCGCAACCTTAAATAAACTTGACTCTCCTTCCGTATGGGAAACGGGAAGAAAGACTTTTTCTTAAAATTTTGGTGCGTACTTCTTCAACAGAAAATTGACTAATAAATTTAGACAAACCATAATTCAAATGTATTTATAATTGTTACTCTTTTTTAATTATGCTGCAAAGGTATGTTATAAAACATAATTACGCAACATATTTTGTTGTTTTTTTTGAGACGATTACATTTTTTTATTCCCATTAAAGAATAACCTGAATTTTGGATAAGGCGATAAATATAATATTCACGCTCTGTTTAAGGTTTGGTATGTAACCTTTTTTCAATGATTACGAGTCGTATCCCTAATCTTGAGCAGAGCGTGAATATTATATTTATGATTGTCCGTAATGTTACCTAAACCCCAACGGCAACGCCTTGAGGTTATTTTTTATCTAACTATTACTTATCTTATCAGGAATGTTGAAAATAATATAGATTGTTAACAAACAGTATTTTATCTATTAATCATCCACTATGGATTACACTTTCACTTACGCCAAAAACATTATCGGTTGGTATTTTTCCTTGTTCTTTATTTCCTTTTTGATAACCTTATGGACGTATTTTTTACTGCCTGAAGTTATTTTATAAAATATGCGCCCGCCGGCAATGAGCAATGTCGAAAAATAACGGTTTCATTTGAAGCGCCAACTTTAGACTCTTCAAATACTTTTAAGCAACTTGAATTAATTTACCTTATGGCTGTTGCTTTTATTCTACCAAATACTTCTTAAATCCTTCCGTATAACTTTCCGACAACGTATTTGCATGGTCGGAATAGACAAAATAGGCCTCAATATCAGGCATAAAATTAGCAATAATCGTACTCCGCTCTACTCCCATTACCATAAAAGCGGTGGCATAAGCATCTGCCAGCATGCAGTTGGGAGCAATTACGGTCACACTTAGCAGGTTATGATCTACCGGATAGCCAGTGTGGGGATCTATTGTATGCGCGTATTTCTTTCCGTCTTTATGATAATACTGCCGGTAATTGCCCGAAGTGGCAATCGCACTGTTCTCAATTTGGACAATACGCTGTAATTCGGTAATCATCATTGTACTATCGTCGATTGGCTTGGTTATGCCGATTTGCCAAGGTGTTTCACGGTCATTGATTCCTCTTGCCACCACTTCGCCTCCGATTTCAACCATGTAATTTTCAACTTTCTTTGAGTTGAGAAAGCCGGCAATCACATCGCTTGCATACCCCTTTGCAATAGCAGAAACATTGAGCATGGTGGCCGGATTTTCTTTTACCACCCGGTTGTCTTCCAAGCGCACTTTTTGATAGCCTGTGATTTTCAAAAGCGAATTGATCGATTCCGGCGTGACACTGTCTTGCCGTTCAAATCCAAATCCCCATGCATTGATTAAAGGAGCAATTGTGATGTCAAACGCACCGTCTGTTACTTCGGAAACCCGCTGACTATTTTCAAATACTGTTCGAAAGTGCTCATCCACAATCGCTTCCGGGTCATTCCGGTTAATTTTAGAAATAATGGAACTGTCGTTGTAGACCGACAGCGATAAATCTAACGCGTGAAACAGCTCTTCTATTTCCGGTTGCAGTGATTTTCCGGTAGGAGACTCATAAATTATTTTATAAAATGTACCAAACACCCGTCCCTCTTCCGTCAAAAATTTCTTTTTATTTCCATTTTTTTTACACGAATCAAAAAAAAACAAAAAGAAAATACCTACCGACAAGGCTAAAAGTAAGAAAAAAATTCTTCTGTATAATTTCATACGCTATTTTATTTTTGAAAGACAAAATAAGCATAATTTTTTGTATTTTCCAGTATATTTTTTATACCTTTGAAAAATATTATAAAATTTAACTTCGATGAAATGGGGTAATCCTTTTAATTTTAAGGATTTTTTCAGTTTATTTTTGCAAAATAAAGGCTTATGCTTGATTTAATTTTTGAAACCATAAAAAAGAAAGACGTTCTTTTCCTGTTCTTGGTATTTTTTATCAACAGTTTTGGTATTTCAGCACAAATAACGGGAAGCATAGATGCACCGGATAAGGTTTGTGTAGGTCAGGATGTTACTTTTACAGCTGATTTTACAGGTGTGGACAGTTCGACTGAATACCGGTTTACGATCGGATCTACAGTCGGAAGTTGGTCTTCTGATAATAGTTACCGGCAGAGAATGACGGTATCGGGCAGTTTTACTGTAAGTGTAGAAGTCCGGTCTCCAGCTGCTCCCCCTGTGACCAAAACGATAAATGTACTTCCCAAGCCGGTTGCCAATGCAGGAGAGGATACTACTATATGCCCAAGAACTTCCATTATGATTGGTTCTGACCCGCAACCTGGTGTCAGTTATAAATGGAATCAGCCTGCGGGTTGGTTTTTAACATCTGATCAGGTAACACTTTCCAATCCGATGACCACTGCAAATCCGGGTATTGGGGCAACTCATCTTTTTTCTGTAACAGCCTCTTATACAGATCTTCCAACGTGCTTATCTATAGATACTATATATCTTACCGTAAAAACAGACCCCCCGTTTCCGGCCGGCATGACCAATCAAACAATATGCGATGGGGAGGCAGCTCAGTTAGGAGGAGCCAGTCAAACCGGAGTTAATTATGTATGGAGTCCGGCAGAATTATTGGAAGATAATACGATACCGGATCCGGTAACAGTTCCTCTTTCAGGTCAAAATTATACGTTTACAGTAACTGCTGGTTGGAGTGATCTTCCAAGTTGTCCTCGAACATCAGGCAACGTTATTGTAAATACCAGAAGAAATCCTGTAGTAACCGCCGGAGAAGATAGAAGCGTATGCCACCGTGGAACCTCCCAGTTGGGAGGTGCCCCTATCCCCAATGTTGCCTATGACTGGCGGCCTAACCGCTTGGATAACAATAAAATTTCAAATCCGACAACAAACGAATTATTTCAAGATACCCAATTTTTCCTTGAGGCAACGGATACGCTTACAGGATGTATTACGCGGGATACGGTAAATATAAAAGTGATTCAGCCGGCAACCCCTCAAACGCTTTCGGGAGGTGGATCGTATTGTGAGGGCGGAAGTTTGGCAGGCAACTATGTTGAACTTGCATCCTCGGAAACAGGTGTTTCGTATGACTTGTACAGAAATGGAGTAAATTTTTCCACCAAACAGGGAACCGCCTCAACACTGCGCTGGGAAGGCATTCCGGGAGGAATATATACAGTCATAGCCTATAAAGAAATAGATGGGATAATTTGCGAGACACCTTTAGAGGGTAGTGTGACTATTACCGAATTTAAACTCCCTGCCGCCACTATTACCGCACTGCGCGATTCTATTTGTTCCGGGCAGCAAGACCCCGAACTTCGTGTTGATTTTACCGGAACGCCGCCTTTTACATTTATCGTTGAAAACAGTGTTGATAATAAAATAGATACCCTTCGTACCGGATCAATGACCCTTCGTACCGGATCAATGACCTATACAATCAACAAAAAGATAATAAGCAATCGCACAGATGTGTTTATATGGACGATAAAAGAGGTTCTCTCGGAAACAAATGGATGTAGAAACACTTTTGGCGGAAAAAATCCGCAAGATACCGTCCGGGTTGATGTTGTGCCGAATGTAAGGATTGAAGCAAGTGAAGACATGCCTGTATGTGCAAAACAGCCGTTTACATTATCTGCTATCGGAGGAAATCCGGCTTTGGAAAGTTATTCTTGGAGTCCAACAGGTGCAACAGGCAGTCCGGTTACCGTAGCGCCAAGTATAGATACAGATTATATTCTTACTGCAAGAAATATCAATAATACCCGGTGCTTTTCGCGCGATACTTTTGTGGTTAAGGTAAAGCCGCTGGATGAGGTAATTATTTCCGGACTTAATGCCGACAGGCTTTATTGCAGTGATGATGATCCGGTTACACTCTCGTCAACCCCGCCCGGAGCTGTTTTTAGCGGATCCGGTGTAAACAGCATTACAAACCAATTTGACCCTTCGCAGGTATTAGGACGAAATATCATACAATACACGATTATGGGTGCCAATCAATGTCTAATTTCAAATTTCGATAGTGTTTGGGTAAACAAGACCCCGGATGTAAACTTCTCGGTCTCGGCAAATCCGTTTGTAGGTGGCGGCGTACCCCCTTACGAAAATCCTCTTAGCATCTGTTTGCCCGATAATAGTGAAGTTTTTTTACAGGGATCTCCCTCTATTAACGGAGAGTGGACATTTCGAGAACTGGGCGAAAGTGCTACTACATTAGACATTTCGCGCCCCGGATTGCCTCCGGGTGCTGCCTATCTGGTACATTGCGTCGCCGGAACATATACCTTGGAGTATGCCCATACCGATACTAAAGGTTGTGTTGGCAGGGAAGAAAAAACGGTATTTGTCGTAGACGTGGCTCCCGATCCAATCCCTATGGGAACTCTCGTTCGAAAAGTTAACGGTTGGAAAGCAGGGGATGTAATGTGCAAAACAAGTTCATGGGAAGAGATTCAGGTAGAAGGTACAACAGATGCAGCAACAGGAAAATTTCACATTGATCCTGTTGATTTAATAGAATATCAAAACGTTGAGACCGGACAATTAATAATAAATCCAAGTAATGCTACTTTTCAAAACAAGTACAATATTTCATATAGTATAGTGGATGGAAACGGATGTACACACTCTACAAGCAAGGATTTTTATATTAGTCCGCCTATTAATCCCTTTTTTGTAGGATTGGATTCGACCTATTGCGAAAATAGTGATGAGGTGTTTTTTACTTTTAATTCGGATATGCAGGTGGACAGCCTGATTGGAAAAAAAATTACTATCATAAAAGATGGTGTCACTATGTCTACTGATTATGAGGTTAAACCGGGCGACCCTATTCTTTTTAAACCATTGGGAGCCGGGATATATAAATTCTATAATGAGTTCAACGATGGTGTTTGTGACGGTATAGATTCGGCAACCGTCAGAGTAATCAAAAAACCGGATGTTAACTTGATCATACCGGATACTGTTTGTTATGGAGAAAATATACCGCTGGTAGCCAATTTTCCCGGAGGAAGTTATTTATATCAAAAGGATGGAGGCGAAAAGAAACAGGCATTTGGGGAAATTAACACAACAGAAGTAGGAATAGGTCTTATTACTATTTTTTATGATGTAGAAGTGGACGGTTGTCCGGGTTCAGACTCAACTACTGTTCAAATAACAGGTATTAAAGACTTTGGCTTGCGGCAAAGATGCACCGTTGACGATGAGAGACACGTTTTCCTGACCGGCAGTGAAGTCGGCACTACGTATATATTGTACGCAAATAACGTACCTTTTGATACAATACAAGGCACCGGTGGTGAAGTTCAATTTGAGAAGACGATTTCTACCCAGGCATATTGTTTTGTACAGGCAAAAAACACACGTCAATGCGAGATAATATTAGCAGAGAAAATCACGCTTTATCCGCTTGATGTAAAATTGACTAAAACAGATATTTCTTGCTTTGGAGAAGTGGACGGAACGGCAACGGCTATTGTTTCGGGCGGCTTGTACGCTTACGATTTTATATGGAAAAATACGGCAGGCGATATTGTGAGAGATTCTATCGTAAAAGGCTTGAAGCCGGATACTTACTATTTTGAAACGATTGATTCTGTTGGATGTTCACATAAAGATACCATCGAAATTACAGAACCTGAATTGCTGCAAGCGCCTATCGTTGACATCTATTTTCCGGTATGCGCCGGCGATGAAAATGGAAGAGCTAATGTGAAAGTTAGCGGCGGAACACCTGGATTTTCGTATTTATGGATAAAAAATCCGGGCTTGTCCGGACAAGATACAATTGCCACTACGGCATCGCTCGTTAACGTTGGAATAGGCGTGTATGAAGTACAAGTTACCGACAGAAACGGATGTACGGCAAACAACCGCTTGACATTCAACCAAAATGCTCCGATGAGAATAACCATTAATAACGTGGTTCACAATCAAATTTTTGGAGAAGAAAATGGTGAAATACAGATTACCGTAACCGGCGGCGAAGAACCTTACCTCTATTCTTGGCAAGGATTAGGAATATCGGCAGGCAATCAAAATAATGAAGATTTAATTAACCTCCAGGCTGGTAGGTATTTTCTTGACGTAACAGATAATAAAGGTTGTATAGTTGATACTTCCATCCTTATCCAACAACCGGAAGAACTTTTGGTGGAAGAGCTGATTGTTCCGGTAAGTTGTTTCGGAACAAAAACCGGTAGCATTACCTTGAATGTTCACGGCGGTCAGAAAGAATACAGCATAGTGTGGACAGGAGATAACGGCTTTTCATCAACCAAACAAAATATAGACAGTTTGGTCGCCGGGATTTACAGCGTTACCATAACCGATGCTGTTGGAAAATCATTCCAAGGCAGCTATGAAGTACCGGAGCCGAGACTGTTGCAAATAAACACGCTGCCGCGCACCAACATAGAGTTGCTTTGCTATGGCGATTCGACCGGAGTTATCGACATCGCCGTTGATGGAGGTCTTACGCCATATCAAATAAAATGGGAATCGTCTTCGTTTCCTTCCGGAGATAAGAATTTGACGACTTATGAAAAACTTCCGGCAGATAATTATTCTGTAAGGGTTACCGACCTTAATGGTTGTATGGTTGAGGAGAAATATGAAATTAAACCGCAGGCAAGAATCAACATAAGAAGAACGATCAAAAGCGTTTCTTGTGCCGACAGAAATGATGGAATTATTAGTCTCTATGAAGTTTCCGGCGGAGTTGAGCCGTACCGTTATTTCTGGACAGGTGGAAATTCCGTAATGGGCAATCAAAATCAATCAGGGTTGAGGCCCGGTACCTATTACGTAGAGGTGCAAGATGCTAATCTTTGTACGAAAATAGATTCGTTCGTTATCAAGCCGGCTGTTTTATCGACTGTAACAATGTCGGCAAAAGAGACGTTCTGTTTGGGAGATACTACTGAGTTGCGTTTTGATTTTACCGGTGTTCCAACCTTGTTCGTGAACTACTCGGATGGAGTCAATAATGAATTTGCGGCACTAACAAACTCACCTTCTTTTGTAAAAGTCAGTTTGGATAAAAACACAACGTACCAAATTACCGGTGCTTCCGATGGAAATATGTGTAGCGCATCATATTCCGATAAAGAGGTTGACATAACCATGCTGCCTTCACCTATATTGACGGTGGTTAATATCCCCGGAGATATATGCCTGGGCGACAGCATCGAGGTCGATCTTTTCCTTCAGCAAGGTCCAACATGGTCAATCGAATACAGCGACAATGGAGGAATACGAACTGTTGACAACATTACGGATGCCAATTATAAATTGAAGATAGCCACAAGCCGTCCGGGCAAAGAGCAGGCTTACGAAATTGTTTCGGTATCTAATGGTCAATGTAAAATACCTGTCAACATTCCGTTTGTAGTAAATGTGCGTGATTATCCGGCAGTCAACCTGACTCCTCCGGATTACACCTGTGCCGGAGACACATTCAGTACCATGCTCGAATTTACAGGAGACGGGCCATGGACGGTAGATTACCATTTAGGCGAATTTTCCCGCACGGATAGTATCTTCAACGAGGTTTATAATATTAAAGATGTGTTGTTTAAAAATACGGCTTACCATTTTAACAGCATTACTTCCAAATACGGATGTACAACGAAGATTGACCGGAAAATAAACGTAGAGGTTAATCCGTTGCCAAACGATGCCTTTACTGTTACTGGTATTTCGGCAGTATGTCTCGGAGAAGGCGATTACGAAACGCCTCTTATTCCAAACGCTAACTCTTACCATTGGACATTGCCGGAAGGAGTTGAGTTTGTCAGTGGAAATGAAACAAACAAGATAAAAGTGCGTTTTACCGAAAATGCCAAAGCCGGACTGATTACCGTGCAAGGAAGAAATGGTTGCGGACTTGGAGTTGCTGCATCCATATTCGTTACCGCTCCGAGAATACTCGGCAAGGCAGGCGAGATAAACAGCGTGCGGGAAATATGCCGGAACAATCTGGAACCGGTTGTTATGTCAATCCCTCCAATCGAAAATGCTGATAGATATGTGTGGCTTTTACCTCCGGGATTCGATATCGTGTTTGGCGAAAACTCCTCGTCAATTATGGTAACAACACAAAAAACCGCCCAGTCGGGTACGATCAAGGTATGGGGCGAAAATAATTGCGGAAAAAGCGATACCAGTTCGTTGAGAGTAACCATATTGGAAAATCCGGTTGTTGTTGCAGGTGCCGACAAGACCATCGGATGTAACGAAGAAAACCGGATACAATTTGAAGCACTCAATCCGGCTCCGGCATCCGGACAATGGCGGTTAGTGTGGGGAAATGGAATCATAGCCGATATTTACGACCCGCGTACGGAAGTGACCGGGCTTGCCCTCGGCAGAAATCTTTTCTATTGGGAAGTGGACGATGGCAAGTGCAAAGGTTTGGATTCGGTTGTGATTACCAATGTGAATGTTGATTTAACTAATCCTGCATTTTCCCAAACTGTTACCTGTATGGACTCAATAGCTCTTAAGGCAGGAAAACCACGGCAGGGAACCGGAGAATGGAGCCTTGTGGGCGGCGGCGGAACGGTTAAACAGATAAACGAAATGGAAGCAATGGTGTATGACCTGGAAATGGGAGTTAACTTTTTCCGATGGAAAGTAGCCAATGAGTTTTGTTCAAGAGATACGGTTATCCAGGTAACATCCAACAGTCCTAAAAAGTATGCTTTTGCCGGAGATGATGTAACTGTTTTCATGCCGGCAGCAGTGATGAATGCCCGTCCGACTGAGTCAAAAGTGACCGGCAGCTGGAGTATTGTCGGCGGGTCAAGTGCCTTGGATAATTTAGCTAACCCTCAAAGTATTGTCCGTAACCTTTCGGCAGGACTCAATACATTCCGTTGGACGGTTTCTTATATGGGTTGTGTTGAATTTGGCGAAGTTACTATTTTTTACGACACGGATATAGTAGATCCGGACAAAGAAGATTTCATCGTCTTCCCGAATGCATTTGTGCCGAATCCGGTTTTTTCAAACGGAGGCACATATACGCTGGAAATTCAAATTCCACACTATAGAGACATAGATGTCTTCTATCCGGTATGGAATGGAGTGGATAAAACGAAAGCATACTCCTTACAGATATTCAACCGTTGGGGTAACCTGATTTTCCAGTCAAACGACATACAGCGCGGCTGGGACGGGTATTTAAGCGGAGAATTAGCTCCAATAGGAACCTATATGTACAAAGCAAGTGGTGTTTTTTCCAACGGTAAAACATTTACCAAAGTAGGAGAGATAAATTTACTTCAATAAAAACGAGGCATAAAACAAATATGAAGATTATTAAATATATTCTTATACTATTTTTCGCAATAGTTAGTGGAGATATACAGGCACAGGATTTTATACTTTCGCAACCTTATGCTAACTCGCTTTATTTGGCTCCTTCCTTTGCCGGAATGACAAACGGCGGAAGGGCTTTTTTGACCTACCGGAATCAATGGGCAGGATTTTCAGGCGGCTATAATACCGTCTTGATGGGAACTGACTTTTTTTTCCGCCGGCAAAACAGCAGTATCGGCGTATATCTCGCTTACGACCGTCAGATAGGCGGTGCCTTTACCACGGTAGAGCTGCATCCGCAATACAACTACCGGGTGCAAGTAACTGATAATTATATATTTCAGACCTGGTGTCGAATTTGCTGTTTTCTACAAGGCGATCAACCCCGATAAGTTCATCTACTCCAACCAAATCACGGAAGACGGGATTGTTATCGGTCCGCAGCTTCCTGAAGATTTTAAAGAGGGAACAGACGGAATGAATGTGGATGTTGCCGCATCTGCTTTGTTGTATAATGAATACTTTTGGGTGGGAGGAGCCGTGCATCATATTACACGAACTGGTGTTTCTTTTGTAAACAGTGCTACCAAAACACCACGGAAATGGAGTGCTTTTGCCGGAGGGCGTTTTGTCTACAACGAAGACCGCCAGCGAGGGTACGAAGATTCATTCACGCTTGCCGGAACGTTTGATTATCAATCTTCCTATTCGCAACTGCAATTAGGAGTTATCTGGCATTGGATGCCGCTGGAACTCGGAGTTTGGTATCGCGACCTCCCGTTTGTCGCGAAAAAAAACTTGATGAATAGAGATGCAATTATTGGGGTTGCCGCTTATAGCTTTGAAAACTTTAAAATATCTTATAGCTATGATGTGACGGTGTCCGATCTTGCCGGATACACGGCAGGAGCGCATGAGTTGGTTTTAACTGTTAAATTTAACCAGAAAAATGAACGGGATATTTCGTTTTTCTGTTATTAATTTTTTTCTATCTTTGCATCAAATTACTACTTAACATGCCAAAAAGGCAAATTCAATACACTTGATGAATTTTCAGCATTACAACACTCAACAAAAACGGCTCATATTGCCGGAATATGGAAGAAATATCCATAACATGGTAGATCATTGTCTTACAATAACAGACCGTGAAGACCGTACCCGTTGCGCTCAAACAATCATTTCTACGATGGGGAACTTATTTCCACACCTTCGAGATATTAACGATTTCAAGCATATATTGTGGGATCATCTGGCTATCATGTCCGATTTTCAATTGGATATTGATTATCCTTACGAAATCATCAAAAAGGAAAATTTGTATAACAAACCGGAACCGATCCCTTACTCTTCGCCACGCCAAATCAGATATATGCACTACGGAAAAACGTTACCGTTTCTGATTGACAAGGCAATGAGCTACGAAGAAGGCGAAGAAAAAAGTCAATTAATACAAATGATTGGCAACCACATGAAAAAATGCTTCACCTCTTTTAATAAGGAAGGGGTAGATGATCGTAAGATTTTTGACGACATCCGCGAGTTTTCTAATGGAAATATAGATTTGAGTGAAGATTCCATGCAGCTTGTAAGTGTCAAGGAGATGAATCTCAATCCGAACAAATCAAATAGTAAACAATATAAAAAATCAGGACGGTAACTTTCTAATTTATAAACATGTCAAAATTTGTAATCGAAGGAGGACATTCACTTAACGGTGTGATTTATCCGCAAGGGGCAAAAAACGAAGCGTTGCAAATTATCTGTGCCACTCTTCTCACTTCTGAGGAAATCACCGTTGCAAACATACCTAACATATTAGACATCAATAATCTGATTCAGCTATTGATTGATATGGGTGTGTCTGTTCGTAAAAAAGCACCGGATACCTATTCGTTTAAAGCAGAAAAGATAAACTTGAATTTTCTGAAAACGCAGGATTTCCAAAAACGGTGCGCCTCCCTTCGCGGATCTGTCATGTTGATCGGGCCGATGCTGGCTCGCTTTAATCAAGCTATATTGCCTCAGCCGGGTGGAGATAAAATCGGCCGTCGCAGATTAGACACTCATTTTATCGGATTGCAAAAGCTCGGAGCTGTATTTAACTATGACTCTGACCGGCAACTATACTCTATTTCGGCAAAAAAATTAACCGGATGCTATATGCTGCTCGACGAAGCCTCCGTAACCGGTACGGCAAATATCCTCATGGCAGCCGTTTTGACAAAAGGAAAAACCACCATTTACAATGCTGCCTGTGAGCCATATATACAGCAACTTTGTAAAATGCTGAATAAAATGGGAGCATGCATTAATGGTATTGGTTCTAACCTGCTGACCATAGAAGGTGTTGAATCGCTGCATGGCTGCGTACACACTATTCTTCCGGATATGATTGAAATTGGCAGTTTCATCGGAATGGCAGCCATGACAGCTTCTGAAATTACGATAAAAAATGTTTGCTATGAAGAATTGGGAATTATTCCGGATTCTTTTCGGAAACTGGGAATCCAAATGGAGCGAATCAACGATGATATCTACATTCCCAAGCAGGAAAAGTACACCTTAGATACTTTTATTGACGGCTCAATAATGAACTTTTCGGACGCTCCTTGGCCCGGACTTACACCCGACTTACTAAGTGTCTTTTTAGTCGTAGCCACTCAGGCGGAAGGTAGCGTGCTGATTCATCAAAAAATGTTTGAAAGCCGCCTTTTCTTTGTGGATAAACTTATTGACATGGGGGCGCAGATCATTCTTTGCGATCCTCACCGTGCTACCGTTATCGGCTTGGGAAAAAACACAACACTGCGTCCGGCAAACATGAGTTCGCCCGATATTCGCGCCGGAATTGCTTTGCTTATCGCCGCCATGAGCGCAAACGGAACCAGTACAATCAGCGGTATTGAGCAGATAGACCGCGGATACCAGTACATTGATGAACGGTTGAATGCGATTGGGGCACGAATTACACGCGTTTCTTAATTTTTGTATAAAAACAGACATGCAAAGCCTTGTTTAAATTTTCTTTTGAAAGAATTTAATTGTTTGAAAATAAGGCGTTTTTATCCAAAATAAGGAATTTTATATTGAAATTTAAACAAAATCTAAAAATCATAAATATTACAAAAAGGCATGAAAAACAGAAAAAATATACATATATTTATTGCTCATCAAAGACAATTATTAAAAATATGAAGAATATACAGTTTTACAATTTGCAGAATTTTCGTTCAATACCACAAATGGACTTAGTAAGCGAAAAAATCAAGCGGGATATAGAAATTACAGGCAGAGTAGTTTTACCTTTCAAAACAAATAACTATGTGGTTGATGAGTTGATTGACTGGGAAAGTCCGGAAACAGACCCAATGTTTACACTCAATTTTCCGAGACAAGGAATGCTTTCCAAAACACACTTTGATGCAGTAGCCAAGCTTATAGACAACAATGCCGATCAAAAAGTAATTGCCCAAAAGGTTGAACATATCCGCCGGTCGTTGAATCCGAATCCTGCCGGACAAGAGCATAATGTTCCTTATCTGGGAGAAATCAAGCTAAAAGGCATACAGCATAAATATCCCGAAACGGTGCTATTCTTCCCCAGTCAAGGGCAGACTTGCCACGCTTACTGTACTTTTTGCTTTCGCTGGCCTCAATTTTCAGGTATGAACGAGTTGAAATTTGCCATGAAAGAGGCCGATCTTTTGTTTAAATACCTCAAAATAAGAAAAAAAGTAACCGATGTGTTATTTACGGGCGGCGATCCGATGGTAATGAATGCTTCTGTGCTGGAGACCTATTTATTACCTCTTCTTGAGCCGGATTTTGATCATATCCGGACGATACGAATCGGAAGTAAATCGCTATCATATTGGCCCTACCGCTTCCTGACCGATGAAGACAGCGGCCGTATCATCAGCCTTTTCAAAAAAATAGTGGATTCGGGGAAAAATCTCTCTTTTCAAGCGCATTTTAACCATCCGCGCGAACTTTCAACAGATACCGTGAAACAGGCTATAAAAAAGATACGCTCGACAGGAGCATTGATAAGAACGCAATCGCCCCTTTTGCGGAATATCAACGATAAGCCCGAACTTTGGTCGGAGATGTGGCGTAAGCAGGTCGACCTTGGGCTTATTCCTTACTATATGTTTGTGGCGCGGGACACCGGTGCGAAAGAGTATTTCGAGGTTCCGTTAGAGAGATGCTGGAAGATTTTCCGGAAGGCTTACAGTCAGGTCAGTGGACTATGCCGCACGGTAAGAGGCCCGATCATGAGCGACCATGCCGGTAAAATCCAAGTTCTGGGTGTTTCGGAAATAAAAGGAGAAAAGGTATTTGCATTGCAGTTCATTCAAGGACGCAACCCTAATTGGGTACAGATGCCGTTTTTTGCCCGGTACGATTCAAAAGCGGCTTGGTTTGACAAGTTGAAACCTCTTTTTAATGAAGAAAAATTCTTTTTTGAAGATGAGCGCGGCAGCATACCGGTAACTAAGCCGTTTATGTTTGAATAATTAGCCGATCCTTAATGAGGCTGTCTCAAAAGTCGAAAATATGCTTTGTCATTGTGGGCTTGACCCGCAACCCCTTAATAATCAACACTATTTTTCAGGGGATTCCGCGTCAAGCGCGGAATGACGGGCTTTTGAGACAGTCCCATTACAGCAAGGATTAACGAATTTTGCATAAAATCATCACAATGCTGCCATTCCAATCGCATCTTTTCTCCATTCGGCAGCTTGATGAATAGCGGTTAAAACTTCCTCCGCACTTTCAACAACTTGCCAAATTTGAAGATGTTCGCTTCGCATAAATTTTTCCTCAACCGCTTTGTTCAGCATTTCCAGCAGCGGATTGAAATAACCGTTTACATTGAGTATGATAACCGGCTTAACAAAAATGCCTAATTGCTTCCAGGTAATCGCCTCCATCAACTCTTCCAACGTACCGCAACCGCCGGGCAAGGCAATAGCGGCATCCACATCTTCGAGCATCAATCTTTTCCGTTCGTGCATGGTGTTTACAACGATTTGCTCTACACGCTCATTATCCCAGCCTTGATCGACCATAAATTGCGGAATTACCCCGGTTATTGTCCCTCTGTTATCCAATATCGCTTTGGATAATTCACCCATTAACCCGACACTCCCACCGCCATAAAGACAGTGAATTTTGTTTTGAGCGAAAATTTCACCCAAACGATATGCTTCTGTCTTATAACACTCCGCCACTTGTGTACTCGAAGCGGCATATACACATATTTTTCTCATTTTTATTTTTTCCTTTGAAAAACAAAAATAAGGAAGAATATTGGGAATTGTCTTTTTTATTGAAACTTATTTTTTACAGGATTTCGTATTTACCGGAAAGTTTCGTGTACCGGTACACGAAACTTTCCGGTAAATCTGAAAAATAGCAACACTATTATAAACTACAGCCGAATATTAATTTTTGATGCGGTTGCCCTGTAAAAAGAACGCGGATAACGCAGATTTTTATTTTGTTGCAAGAGATTGCAAATTATGAAAAAGAATTTTATCTGTGCAAATCCGTGTTATCTACGTTATCCGCGTTCTTTTTAGACACTCCCATTATTACCTATTTTACCACTATCTTTTCTTGCTTAACTTCACCAAGATTATTAGTTGTCTCTACGATATAGATTCCTTTATTTAAATAAGCTGATTTTAAATTGAAATCCGTAGATGAAGAATAAACTAATGCTCCCGTAACCGCATAAATACGGAGAAGTTTTGTTTCTGAAGTATTTATCTTAACATCGTTTATGGATGTTATGCCGAATTCTTCATTCAAAATATCAGCATTACTGCTGCTTTTGATTTCTTCTGCTTTTTGATTTATCGAAAGAAAATTCTTACCGTCTCTGTTTACTTGCAATATGCCGTAGGTTGTGTTGTAGAAAAGTTGTGTTGATACCTCCGCATTTGTAACAAAATTTTGTTCAAACACGTCAGAATAAACTTTGCCGTTAATTTCTATACTTTCGTGAAAAGAAGTATAAGTATCAGTTAAAATTCCTTCCGTATTAGAAGGTAAAATAAAGACACAGGTTTTATCGAGATAAGTTATGGCAATCACAATTTCGTTGTAATCTCCTCCGGTCATACAGCCATCGGCATCAAATCTGAAGTTAATTATCAGATTATTTGACTCTGTATTTAACCTTACAATTTGACTTCTATACGTATAATAATTTTCACTGTTATCTTCTCTTGAACGAATCCAATCCCACATGCTTTCTGTTACAGGTATATTAATAGTCTGCCCTAATTCATCTATAAAACTGTAAGTCTGTTCTTTTTTATAGGGGATTAATCCTTTTGGAAGGTCGCATCGTCCGAGTTCTTCTCCCATACAATTTGAAAAAACGAAAATAGCAACGAATGCCGATAGAATTATTTTTTTTGTTTTCATATTCTTATTTATTTGAGTTTAATTTTAACAACGTATGGCAGGTGGTCTGATATTTTAAACCTCCAATTTGCATATTGACCGCCTGGGTATCCATTGGGCCGGTCTTCTGCCCAAAGACATTCCGGTATCCCTCTCGAAATAACTTTGTAATTTTGATTTTGATTTTTCCAAAATATCAAATCAGGCTGGCCGCCACTATTGCGAGTCGCTTCGACATAGTCGTATTCGTTATCGTTTCCATCCCAATAAGTGTCTCTATTATTGAGTAATTTAAAACCCTTATTTTCTAAGGAATTTATTGTTGTTTTTCCGTCTTTTCCTTCTTCTGCCCGGTTATCTGGCCTTGGATTAAGATCTCCGGCTATAATAACGTTTTTTCCGCTTGTTATAATTTTTTCGTTTAAAATTGCTTCCAATACATTTTTGTTCTCATTGGTGTTTAGAGGTAAATGGGTAGCAATAATGGCAACATCGGCAAATTCGGCAACTAAATAAGTATGATAAGGAGCATCATCGCCCGGCGTTCTTATTACACAGGTTTTAATAGGTGATTTTAGGCTACCCAGCTTTTTTTTATTCCACAACAAGGCACCGCCGACTTTGAAATTGGCTCCCGGTATACCTATTATATAACCGGGAAATTCGAATGCCACACTCATTTTTCCTTCAAAACCGGTTTTTTCTTTTAGTATATCTAATCCGTTGATTGTTATTGTACTTTCTTCTAATTTTTTCTCCCAATTACGAATAAATTTCGGGGTTAGCCAATCTTTTATCTCTCCTAAGGGAGTAGGTATTTCTTCTATTGTTGCCAACTCTTGAATAGCAACTATATCTACATCTGATGCTTTAATGACTTCTGCACTTTTAGATAAAACTCCATTATTTTCTACATTATATGTCATAATGGTCAAATAGTTGGAAGGATTATCTATTGTTCCCACAAACTCACTTCCTGCTTTGACTTGAAATCCGGATCTTAATACAATTTGATTACCGGCAACGTATGTTGTTGTTCCTTTGCTAAGAACTTGTGTTGATACAATAACATTCGTAGCTTCATAATTGCCTGCTTTTGTACTAACAAGAGCTATAGCAGCGTTTTGCGCATTTACTACACCAGAACACCACACAGTCATCATTACTATTAAAGATATATTTTTTATTTTCATACGTAAATATTTTATTTTTAACATTAAGGTCGTATGGAACCCGCAAGCATTTTCATTCCCTATTAGCGAACGTTAGTTCATGCGGGTTTCATTATTATAAAATTTTGTTAAGTATAAGTTTTTTGTCTCCTTATTTCTTTTCTAACTCCATGATTCTTTTATCTTGCTCAATAATATAAAGCGTTAATTCCTCGGTCTTTTGTAATGGTTTTATCTGAAACTTGCTCATATCCAGTCTGTTTTGACCATATTGGCGGCAGATGGGATTTCGGGTAGGAGCTTGTTTGCTATAATAAAACCGGAGACTTCGTTAAGCAGTCGTAATGTATAAACATCCTCGAAAGCAGTTTCCTCTAATTGCAAGACCATTAACGTTATTTTCAAGATATGTGGGGCTTCCTTCCGCTTTAACCACCAACTTGGCAGCAGGAGTCTACATTGCCATTATGATGAATAAATAAACGAGGAACCCCTGTCATAAAAATTAGGTTAGTTTCTTTTCAATTTTTCAATTTCAGCTTGTTGTAGTTCCAGTCGTTTGTCTTGCTCTATGATATACAACGTCAATTCCTCAATCTTTTGCAATAGTTTTATTTGAAATTCGCCCATATCCAAGCCATTTTCAACCATATTGGCGGCAGATGGAATTTCGGGCAGGTGCTTGTTTGTTTGAATAAATTCACGAACTTCTTTAAGTGGTCGCAAGGCGTAATCTTCCTCGAAAACAAAGTCGGCTCCTTCGTTAAGATTTACAACGATTTCTTTAGCGCGGACAGTGCCGTTAACATCAAGTTTGTAATCCGGTGTTGTTGTGCCGATACCGACATTGCCGCCTCTTGCATTTAGTAAAAGAGGCGCTACGGTTGTTCCGTAATCCACCGATTGAATATAACTTACGTGCGAAGCACTGTTTACCCCCATATATAATATTTGGTCACTTCCTTTAATTGCAAAACCGTTACTTGCCTGATTTTCAATGTTTGCAGGATTACCCTCTGCATCGACTTGTAGCTTGGCTACGGGAGTTGTTGTGCCGATACCGACATTGCCGCTTGTATTAATTGTGAAAAACGGATTAGTAAATTGAGAATCAGATGTCTTTCCTTGTCCGATAGCAAAAGTGTTGTTATTATAGACTGTTCCAATAGACCATGGATAAGCTCCCTGTCTGATTAAATTAATGTATTGTCCGCTGTTTGTCGGTTTAGTTATCATAAGATTACCGTTATACGCTTCATCAGATGAGGTGCCAGTCGTTAATGCGACCTTCCCGTTTAATCGGGCAATACCGGTTCCATACGACCATGATGCCGTTTGTGCGTTTAAACTGATAGATGATGCGGCCACGCAAGTAGCCGCGAGTAATGTTTTTAAAGCTTTCATTGTTTTATTGTTTTATTGTGAATAATTTTTGAAATATATTTACGCCAAAACTAATCTTTATTTGAGAAAACCACAAATTAAAAACACCTAAATATATTGAAATATTAACGTTATGTTTATTGTCTTTTAATTAATTATAATTGCAATATAAATGTTCTTAAAAAACATCCTCGCAATAAGAAAATGGATAACTCAGGCGGTTATTGCCGGTGCTTTGCTTGTAGATGTTTCGGTGAGCTGCAATATGAGAAAGGAAAAAGAGAGATAAAAGTAAGTGAACACGAGGAAATTGCAAGTGCATTGAAGGTAGAAAAGTAAGCAAGGATAATAATTTTAATTCATTCCTCCTGTTTTTCTATAAAAATATTGTATTTTCGTCCCCTTGATTGAAGTATAGAAAAAATGGCTCGAAACTGGTATTTTAGACTCTTGCTTTGGCGAGAACGTAAAATAAGCGAAAAACAATTTGTGCTTATCTTGAGTTTCTTCGTTGGACTTTTCTGTGCACTGGCAGCGCATATTTTAAAAAGCACTATTCATCTTCTGCACAATCTGGTCAGTGAGGGGTTTTCGCAAGGCAACCTCAACTACCTTTATCTGGCAACGCCGATAATCGGGATTGCGTTCGCAAGTTTGTTTGTGCGGTATATTGTGAAAGATGATATTAGTCATGGAGTTACCAAAATCCTCTATGCCATTTCTCAACGAAAGTCGCGCATAAAAAGGCACAATATCTGGTCGTCTATGGTAGCAAGCTCGCTTACTATCGGGTTTGGCGGTTCGGTGGGGGCCGAGGCGCCTATTGTGCTGACCGGTTCGGCTATCGGTTCCAATTTGGGACGACTGTTTAATATGAATCAAAAGACATTGCTGTTGCTGGTCGGATGTGGTGCTTCGGGGGCAATTGCGGGAATTTTCAAGGCTCCTATTGCCGGCGTGCTTTTTACACTGGAAGTGCTGATGCTTGATTTGACAATGGCTTCTATCATTCCGTTGCTTATTTCGGCGGCTACAGCATCGGTGATTACCTATTTTTTGTCGGATTATAATTTTATGTTTAGTTTCAGCTTGACCGATCCGTTTGTTGTTGAGCGTGTTCCTTTTTATATTCTACTGGGAGTTATTTGCGGATTCGTATCGCTCTATTTTACGCGCGGAATGAGAAAGCTGGAATCGTTTTTTGCCAGTTTGAACACGCCTTTTAAAAAGTTGCTGGTCGGTGGGGTAATGCTTAGCTTGCTGATTTTCTTTCTTCCGCCACTCTACGGGGAAGGTTATGAGACAATCCGCTATCTGTTGGAAGGACAAGCGGATATGACCACTCAAAACAGTATTTTCTACGCTTTCCGCGAGAGCTTTCCGATGATTGTTCTTTTTCTCTTTCTGATTATTTTTTTCAAAATATTTGCTACCGCTGCAACTAACGGGAGCGGCGGTACGGGTGGAATATTTGCCCCAAGCTTGTTTATTGGGTGTATAACCGGTTATGTAATGGCACATGTCATCAACTATTTTCACTTTGCCAAATTGCCCGAAAAGAACTTCGCACTTGCCGGAATGGCTGGCGTAATGGCTGGCGTGATGCACGCTCCTCTGACGGGGACGTTCCTTATTGCAGAATTGACCGGCGGATATGCGCTCTTTTTGGGATTGATGATTACCACCATAACGGCATATATCACCATTATCTCGTTTGAACCTCACAGCTTGTATGCCATGCGCTTGGCTCAAAAGGGTGAACTCCTGACACACCATAAAGATAGAAGCGTACTTACTTTATTGAAAACAAATAATTTGATAGAGGAAGACCTGCAAATAGTCCACCCGGATATGTATCTGCGCGATGTGATTGAGGTAATTTCCAAATCAAAGCGGAATATTTTCCCGGTAGTCAATGATAACGGCAATCTGGTTGGTATCATTACCTTGGACGAGATACGGAATATCATGTTCCGGGCCGAACTTTACGACCGCTTTAAAGTAAGCAAGCTGATGATTACCCCCCCCGGATTTGTCTACCTGAATGACCCAATGGAGAAAGTGATGCTTCTATTTGAAAGAACACAGGCATGGAATTTGCCGGTATTGGACGAAGAGCAAAAATACGTTGGTTTCGTTTCAAAGGCAAAGATTTTTAATGCGTACCGGGATGTGCTGGTGAAAATGTCGGATGAATAAAAGCATGAAGGCGCGAAAGCACGAAGGCACGAAGGCACGAAAGCGCGAAGGGGCGAAAGCACGAAAGCACGAAGGGGCGAAAAGATAAAGGATTTTTCTTCTTGCTTTTATTTTTTAACACTGTAAATTTCATCATATAATCCTCCGTTTTTCTATTTTTTTTGTAATTTTGGACGATAAAAACAACTGCAACCATGTGTAATAGAAGTTTAGTTTCCATTTCCGATTATTCAAAGGAAAAAATTCTCCAAATATTAGAAAAGAGTGCCTCTTTTGAACAAAATCCCAATCAAAAGATACTGGATGGAAAGGTTGTCGCAACGCTTTTTTTTGAGCCGTCAACCCGTACCCGTTTGAGCTTTGAAACAGCTGTTAACCGGTTGGGCGGCCGGGTAATTGGTTTTAGCGATGCTTCTACATCAAGTAGTGTGAAGGGGGAAACGCTGAAGGACACCATTATTATGGTGAGCAACTATGCCGATCTTATTATTATGCGGCATCCGATAGATGGTGCTGCGCGGTATGCCTCGGAAGTGTCGAGGGTTCCGGTCATCAATGCCGGCGACGGCGCCAACCAGCATCCTACACAGACGATGCTTGACTTGTATTCAATTCAAAAAACGCAAGGCTCGCTGGATAACCTGAATATTTGCATGGTAGGCGACTTGAAATATGGGCGCACGGTACACTCGCTGCTTATGGCAATGTCGCATTTTAATCCGGCTTTCACGTTCATTGCGCCTGATGAACTGCGTATGCCTGATGAGTATAAAATGTTTTGCACAAAGAATCATATCCGGTTTAACGAGTATTCCGATTTGAATGAAGAGAACATTGCAAATACCGATATTCTTTACATGACAAGGGTACAGCGAGAGCGTTTTACCGACTTGTTTGAGTATGAAAAAGTAAAAAACATCTATACATTGAGAACTAAATTGCTGGAAAACACAAAACCCAACTTGCGTATCCTTCATCCGCTTCCGCGTGTAACCGAAATCGACTATGACGTGGACGAAAATGAAAAAGCGTACTATTTTACACAGGCGCGTAACGGAGTGTTTGCAAGGCAGGCGATTATTTGTGATGCGTTGGGGTTTTGATGGGGGGAAATTTAAGAGTTTAAAGTTTAAGGGTTTAAAGTTTAATGTTTAAGGGGGGGAAAGGATGAAGAATATTTCAAAGGAACTGAAAGTTGCGGCATTGAAGGATGGGACGGTTATAGACCATATTCCTTCAGAAAAACTGTTTAAGGTAATTTCTATTTTACGTTTGGATAAATTGGGTAAAAAAGCAATTATAAAGGTAACCGACCGTTTTTTTGAACAGCGCGAGGTAAATAAAATAGCTATTTTGGCTCCCAATGCAAAAATAAATACAATTCGCGACTATGAAGTGGTAGATAAGAAAACGCTTGAATTGCCTTGCGAAATTACCGGCGTGGTTAAATGTCTGAATCCTCAGTGTATTACGAATAATGAACCTATGTCCACTCGTTTTTGCACGGTCGATAAGGAGCAGGCTCTTTTCAAGTGCCACTACTGCGAGCGGATAACAAGTGCTGAAGATTTGAGTATCGTTGAATAAAGTCCTTTCTTGATGAAACATACCTTCAAACCCGGAACGATGATTTATCCGGTTCCTGCCGTGATGATCTCCTGTGGAAAGACGGACGAAGAATTCAATATTTTCACAGCAAGCTGGGTAGGAACAGTTTGTACGAATCCGCCAATGTGCTACGTTTCCATTCGTCCTGAAAGATACTCCTATCCAATTATCAAAAAAAATATGGAGTTTGTTATTAACCTGACCGGCGAAGAGATAAGCTTTGCAACAGATTGGTGCGGTGTCCGTTCGGGAAAAGAGTTCAACAAATTCAAGGAGATGAAACTCACTCCTGTAAAAACGGAAGTAATCGACTCTGTTCTCATTGCCGAATCTCCCCTTTCTATTGAATGTAGAGTGAAAGAAATCATCCCGCTTGGTTCGCACGACATGTTTATTGCCGAAGTGGTCAACGTACTTGCCGATGACAGGTATATGGATAAAACTACCGGTGCATTTGAATTATCAAAAGCTAAACTGATAGCCTACAACCATGGAGGGTACTTCAAGCTTGGCGAGCAAATCGGGAAGTTCGGATGGTCGGTACGGAAGAAAAAAAGCGTTAAACGTACTTTTAAGTAGTTTAGTAGTAGGTAAAAAATAATATGCTTATCAGCTATATTACCCCCTATACTCACAAGGAAATAGATTGAGAAATTCGCATTCTATTTCCTTGTGAGTATAACAGGAACTGTGAACTGTTAGAGGACGGGGTGATTTTGACCCGGCAGGCCAAGTCGGGGTTTATATCTTAAAACAAACAGGAAACAGGTTGTCGGCGGCGGTACATTATACAGATAAGGGTATTGTAATAGAGAAGTTTACAAAGAAATAACGTTTTTATAAAAAATTAATTACAAACAAATTTACAACAATGAAGAAAATTATGTCTTTTATGCTGATTTTTGGCAGCACACTGTTTGCCGCAGCGCAAACTTTACAAACTTATCATCCCGGAGATGTAGCTGTTATCAATAACTTGATTGACAACAACGGTTTAACAGGAGTTTCCAAAGACGACCCTGAAAATTGGAGTTCAATCGTGCAGTGGAATGAGGATACACCCAAACGGATTGCCCGTATGAATTTAACCCAGTATGGATTGACCGGCGAAATTTCACTTTCAAATCTAACAAGCCTGCAATATCTGCAATGTATTAATGTTGACTCTCTGAATGTATCAGGTTTAACAAATCTTGAAAATTTGATATTTTTGCGTCTTGAAGCGTTGAATATGTCGGGCTGTACAAACCTGCTTCAACTAATTGGTGATGGAAATACGCTTACCACATTAGACCTGTCAGACTGTACTTCCCTGCAATACCTGAGTTACACCAACAGCAACCTTGGTTCATTAGATGTGTCGAATTTGGTAAATCTGAAAGTTTTATCTTGTGCGGGTAACAATATCAGCACGTTAGATGTATCGAATTTAATAAATTTGCAAAATTTAAGTTGCGTAAATAACAAACTGACAGCATTGGATTTAACAAACCTGACTTCGCTGGGATATTCATTTTACGGAGACCGGCAAAGCGTATCGCTTACGTTGAGCGGAAACGATGAAAGCGGTTACTCCTTTGCCATAGATTTGAACAGTCCCGAATTTGACAATGAGGCAGTCAGTTACGCCGGCGGCGTTCTCACAAGCGCCGACAGTACCGTAAAAAGTGTTAATTTTACGGTAGAAACGGGTTTGGAAGGCAAACTTATTTCGGGAACCATGGCATTGGCATATATAGACAACAGCGAAGTAACGGCAATAGCAACGGTTGAAAATGCAAACGTTAAAATCTATCCTAATCCGGTGAAAAGCGAATTAAAAATTGAAAGTGGGGAGTTGAGAATTGAGAATGTAGAAATTTTGGGTGTATCGGGAAAAAAACTTTCAATATCCGGCGTTCAATTTTCAGCTAATCCGGTTAATGTTTCAGCACTGCCAAAAGGTATGTATTTTATACAGATAAAAACAGATAAGGGTGTTATAACAGAGAAGTTTACAAAGGAATAAGGGAACGTCTCCGGAATGTGTGCAGATACATTTGCCGTACGATAATTGAGGCTTCCTAAAAAGTCTTTTGAACGCAGATGACGCGGATAATGCAGATTTTAATTTTGTAGAAAGCAAGATGATTGCAAATTATGAAAAAGAATTTTATCTGTGCAAATATCCGTGTCATCTGCGTTATCCGCGTTCTTTTTAGACACTTCCTGTTGATTTATTTTATCATTTTCACTTCCGGCTCAATCTCTATCCCGAATTTTTCCCGTACCGATTGTTGTATCAATGCGGCAAGCTCCCAGATTTCCGCACCGGTAGCTCCACCTTTATTTACGAGCACAAGAGCCTGTTTTTTATACACGCCTGCCCGTTTGTGCGATTTTCCTTTCCATCCGTTTTGTTCGATGAGCCAACCGGCTGGAATTTTTTCGCTCTCCTCATCAACAAAATAGTGAGGTATGGCAGGATATTCTTTTTGGAGCTGTGTGAATTTTTCCTTCGAGACAACCGGGTTTTTAAAAAAACTACCGGCATTGCCCAGTACTTTCGGGTCTGGTAGCTTTTCATTCCGGATAAAGATTATTGCCTCCCGGATGGAAGATAAATTAATAGAAGAGTAGCCGGACAACGCTTCTTTAAGTTGCCCATATTTCAATTTATATTTGTAAAACGGCTCCTTTTTCAAATGAAAAACAACATGCGTGACAATATAACTGTTATCGCTCTTAAACAGACTGTCGCGATAAGCAAACCTACACTCATCTTGCCCGAAAATACGCTGTGAAGCATTTGTTGCCGAGATTGTTTCAACCGAATGTATTGTATCCTTTACCTCAACACCGTAAGCACCAATATTTTGCACGGCAGATGCACCGGCCTCACCTGGAATGAGTGACAGGTTTTCAATACCACCCAGCTGTTTTTCGACACACCAATTCACAAAGTCGTCCCAAATTTCGCCGGCTCCCACGCGTACAAAACAACCGGTTTGGGTCTCTTCTATCACCTCAATTCCTCGTATTTGAGAATGAAGGACAATGCCGTCAAAGTCTTGAAGAAACAACAGGTTGCTGCCGCCGCCGATGTGAAGCCAGTTTGTTCCGGCGAGGTTTCTTCCGCTGATAAATTCTTTCAGCTCGGCTATCGAGTTGTATTCGCAGAATTGCCGGCAAGAAACATTCAATCCGAATGTATTATGTTGCAAAAGGGGAAAATCAGATACTTTCTTCATTTTAAATTCAAAATTTCCGCAAATATACTTTTTCAATGGCAATTAACCACGAAATTATCCGGATTTTTCCGGGTACGGAAAATATGCCGGTATTCAATTCAAACAGGTTTTTAAAATCAGATAAGCAATGGAAAGAATTTAATGTTGTACAAAAATCCCGGTAGAAATTACTCCAAAATAGCCCGCTGAATATTCTTTCCATGAACGCGAATCCGTCTTCGAGCATAGATAAGCTGCGTTCTGATGGCAACTTCGATATTCCAGCTTCTGCCTACCAGTACTTTCAATCCGGCAGGAACAACCCTTATGTGTATTTCCTTTCCCTTTTCCACCGGGTCGCCGTCAATGTGAAACGAACCTGCTTTTCGACGGATAAGCGTTATTTCCTTCGTTCTTATTATAGAGATGTGCTTGCTGCGGTCAATCTCTTTTTGAAACAGGAGAAATGCCAGCCAGGGAATGACAAAGAACGAAAAAGGCTTTAAAATGGTCACATCCAATATGCCGTCCGAGATACTTGCGCGAGGAGCAATAAAAGCGTTGTTGCCGTATTGTGAGGCGTTGGCAAAAGTAACCAGGAATGCTCGTTGCCGGATCTCTATCTCGTCATTTTTCAGCACATACATGTATGGTTTGTAGTGAATATATTCATTGAATATGGTTTTGAGGTAGGTTAGAAAACCGCGCTTTCCTTTTGCGGCAAACTTGTGGCTGACATGCGCATCAAATCCGGTTCCGCAGGTGCAGAAAAATTTGGAGTCATCAGCCAATCCATAGTCAATCGTTTTTATTTCATGCTTATTAATCTGCTTTAAGGCTCTTTTGGGAAACATGGAGATGTCAAGATGCCGTGCCAATCCATTTCCTGACCCATAAGGAATAATGCCGAAAATAACATCGGTATGGACTAATTCCGAAGCCACTTCATTCATTGTGCCGTCGCCGCCGCAAGCAATGACATATTTGTATTTTTCTTTGACGAAGCGGGAAGTCAACTCCTTTCCGTGACCTGCATGCTGCGTAAAGACTACTGTTGCCTCAAACCGGTTCTTATCCAGCGTTTTATCAATGAGAGCCGGCAAATCTTCCTTTTTGCTGGTACCCGAATTGGGATTGATAATGAAAGCAATTTTTGACTTCTCCATTTCTTTTTTTGTTTTTCCGGGCAAAAGTAAAAAAAATTAACGATATTTGCACATATAAAAAATAAGAAGGTAAACGTTGAGATTAATTGAGCAAGAGAATTAAAGACTTTTCTGACAGCATCTTTTCATCTTTTTGTTCTATTTTTATCCTTTGTTCCTTTATTACTCAAATAACTAACTTGTTTTTTGTGTTACTGAATCTATTTGATAAATTGTAAAAAAAGCATGAAGGAAGACTTGTTACATTACGTTTGGCAATATGGGCTATTTGCGGCAGATTTGTTAAAAACAACTAAAGGAGAACCAATTGAAATTATTGACCGCGGAAAGAAAAATGAGGATGCAGGTCCCGACTTTTTCAACGCAAAAATAAAAATCGGCGAAACGGTTTGGGCCGGAAATGTGGAGATACACCTCACTTCCTCCGATTGGAACCGTCACCGTCATCACAACGATAAATCATATAATTCTGTAATTCTGCACGTGGTCGAAAAAGCCGGCTGTCCGGTTTATCGTCAAACCGGTAAGGAGATTCCGCAATTGGAAATCACAGTAAGGAAAGAGATAAAGGAGCGGCACGAACTGCTGCTTTCATCCAAGACATGGATTCGATGCGAATCGTTGTGGGAACAGCTGCCGGCTGAATTTATCAAACTTCATCTCAACAAGTTGTTGAACGAGCGCTTTATACGGAAAACGGATGCGATATTAACACACTTGGCACAAAATAATAATGATTGGGAGGAGACTTTTTATGTTTTTCTTGCAAAGAATTTCGGAATGAATACCAACAGTCTCCCATTTGAGTTATTGGCAAAATCGTTGCCGCTTACTTGTTTGGCGAAGCACAAGGATAATTTGATGCAAGTCGAAGCGCTGCTTTTCGGACAAGCCGGTTTGCTAAACGGGGAGATGCGTGATGAATATGCTCAATTGTTGCAAAAAGAGTACCATTTTTTACGCCGGAAATTTGCATTATCTCCGGTTGATCCGTCACTTTGGAAGTTTGCCAAAATGCGTCCGGTCAATTTCCCAACCATCCGGATTGCACAGTTTGCGATGCTGGTTCACCGTTCTTGCAGGCTTTTTTCTCAATTGCTGGAAACCGGTGATCTGATGAAACTTCGCCGTTTTTTCCAGCACGAGACTTCTGTTTACTGGGAAAATCATTACTCATTTGAGAAAATTTCCGTCAAACGAAAAAAAAATATCGGAGAAGAGAGTATTGAAGCTCTGTTAATCAATACCGTTATCCCTTTTTTATTCGCATTTTCCATAAAAAAAGACCGTCCGGAAATATTGGAAAGGGCATACAGCTTATTGGAAAGAATGACTCCCGAACAAAACAGCATTATCGAAAAATGGAATCAGTTAGGCGTTCACGCCGGAAGTGCTTATGACACGCAAGCTCTTTTGGAGTTGAAAAAGCAATATTGCAACGAGAAAAAATGCTTGCAGTGCGGACTGGGATACCGGCTGTTTTCCTGCTCAAAAACACCCAATACCTTTGTTTCTAAACCATACAATGCACCGCTTTCTTCGTCCGGTGTTGTGTGTAAAGATGAAAGGTGAATCGTTTGGCGGACAGATTTTTTGTGGAAAAATCCAACGGTTTAATAGAATTCTCCGGAAAATAATTAATATGCTTATCAGCCATATTACCCCTAACAATAATTATTTCCCACAAAGACACAAAGAACACAAAGGCTATGAAAAAACTTTGTGTTCTTTGTGTCTTTGTGGGAAATAATTATTATAAATTTTTATGATCTTTGTCGTTGTGTTTATAAAATTCATCGACTTTAGCATTGGGGGTAATATTGCTGATAAGCGAAAAGGTCTAATGAAAATAAGCTTGTTTTATCCCGTAAATATAAACTTGCGAAAGTTGAATAGAGAAATGGTAATCAAAATAAATCTCATCAAGGTTTTCTCAAGTACTCCCACATCAACCCTTTCTTTTTCCGTTTCAATGCTGCCTTTTCTTTTAGTGTAGACCGGTCGAAACCCGTTGAAATGTAGTAAGTTGGCTGCAATAACAAATCGGACGAAGAAATAACACCTTCCTCTATGGCGATTTGTTGTAATCGAGTATTTGGATAAATTCGCATTCCCACAAAAGGGAAGAAAACGGTGTAATTCAACTGCTTGGAATTTTCCATTGTTTCGCGAATTGTTTCGTTTGTTTCGCCATATCCGCCGAGAATCAGGAAGTGAGCGTAAAAGATATTGTGTTTTAATGCCAGGTCGGAAGCCGCTTTCACATCGGTAAACGTGAAATGCTTGCCGTAATTTTTCAATTGGGTATCACTTAGTGATTCCGTGCCAAATTCGATATGTGTCAGTCCCGATTGCTTGTACAACGCCATTTCTTCGCCGGTCAAGTTGCTTGGCGAAAAATAGGCTCCCCACTTAATTTTCAGTCCGCTACGAATGATTTTTTCTGCCAGTTCCATATTGTATGTTCTATCCAAATTGAATACCGAATCGGTGAAAAAGACATAATTAATCCCCTTTTCCCTGTTCAGCCGCTGCAGGTTTTCTACGATTAAGCCGGAATTTAATGTCCGGATTTTCCGCCCCTCAATAACCGGATAAGAGCAATAAATGCAGTTGTAGCAGCATCCGCGCTTGGTTTGGATATTCAACATTCCGCTCTTTTCCCAATAAAAGTCAATAATGCTGTCTTCAAACTGCAATTCCAAGTTTTTCAGGTAATTGAGATGAGGATTCCGGACAAATTCATTCGCGCTGTTGTAATAAACAAGTCCTTCGATTTGGCGGTATTCTTTTCCTTCATCAAGGCAAGTGATGAGATTTACCCATGCCTGTTCTCCTTCGCCTGTGATTCCGAAATCGGGACACAATTCATCAAAAACCGGCTGTGGATAAATCGAAAAACCAGCTCCGCCAATAACGATAGGTGCTTGGCTGCTTGTACGGATTGTTTCGACAATCTCCTTGTATCCGGGAATAAAACTGCTGCGGTCGAATGAGTTTGCACCGTCAATATTCCGCAAGGAAATACCGATGTATTTAGGTTGATATTCTTTTAGTTTTTGAGTTAAAGAATCATAATTTTCCATATTGAAATCGAAGACATCGATTTGATAATGAGGAAGATTTTTTTGTATGTATGTTTTCAGGTAAGAGATTCCTATTGGGTAAACCGGATACGGTTCGGTGTGCCTGTTGGCTGAAATTAATAGTATTTTATTCATATTGAAAAATAACGCTGAAGCTACGATATGGTAAAAAAACGTTTTGATGTTCAAAAGTAATATTATTTTCCTTGTTTTCAAAATGATGTAGCTTTTTAGAAAATTACAGATAATCGCGCTAAAATGTGAGATTTTAACAAAAAAGCGGAAATGTCATCCCTTTTTTACAAAAATAAATCATGTGAATTGCGAGTGGAAAAAATGCTGCAAAAGCATATTACCCTTACGCTGAAAGCGTTTGATATGGATTTCCATGTATGCAAAGTCCGGGGTAAACACGGAGTATAAAACCCTTCTTTTCTTCTGCCGGCTCATACGGAGTTTAATTTTCTATGGGGTTGGGTGGGAGAGGGGAGTGCCGCGGCTGTCTTTATCCCAAGCTTTACTCGTCGCGGTTATCTGCATACAAATCCTCCGGACATACAAGTGCACACTTTAACTCCTGATTTGCATAAATTACAAAATATCAAAAAATACCTATTTGAAAAAGCTTATCGAATATCCGGTACGGCTCCTTGAAATTTCATTTTTTTTACTTAAAACATATCCTACTTTTTCTTACCTTTGCCATTATTCGCAAATACAAAAAATGAATTACATAAAAATAACACTCAAACCCAAGAAAGAAGAATCATTGCTGCGGTTTCATCCTTGGGTATTTTCGGGGGCGATTCAACAGATACAGGGAAATCCCAAAGAAGGGGATATTGTCGAGATTTACAACTGTAATAACGAATATTGCGCCACCGGTCATTATCAAATCGGCTCTATCGCCGTCCGGATATTTTCTTTTGAAAAAATAATACCCGGTTTTTCTTTTTGGAAAAATAAAATAGAGAAAGCGTATCAGCTGCGCATTGATTTGGGATTAGCCCGCAATTCGAGAAACAACACTTACCGCCTCATACATGGCGAGGGCGATTCGATGCCGGGACTGATTGTTGATGTTTACGGCAAAACGGCCGTGATGCAAGCTCATTCCGTAGGAATGCACACTATCCGGGAGGAGTTGGCAAATGTCGTTATTGCCGTGTTAAGCCCCGAAGTTGAAAATGTTTACTATAAGTCGGAGACAACGCTTCCGTTTAAAGCCAATCTAAATGCAAAAGATGAATATCTCACCGGCAGGGAAGACAAGCAATGTATTGCAGTGGAGAATGGATTGAAATTTCACGTTGATTGGCTGAAAGGACAAAAAACGGGATTTTTTACCGACCAGCGTGATAACAGAAGCTTATTGGAAAAATATTCCAGCGGACGTTCTGTGTTAAATATGTTCTGCTATACTGGCGGTTTTTCGTTTTATGCAATGCGGGGAGGAGCAAAAATGGTGCGGTCGGTCGATAGTTCGGCCAAAGCCATTGAGTTGACTAAGCAAAATGTGGAGTTAAACTTCCCCGGCGACACACGCCACGAGGCTTACGCTACCGATGCTTTCCGGTTTTTGGACGAGATGAAAGAGGAGTATGACCTGATTGTTTTAGACCCGCCTGCATTCGCCAAACACCGCGATGTGTTGAGAAACGCGCTGCAAGGATACAAAAAACTGAACGCAAAGGCTTTTGAAAAAATAAAGCCGGGCGGCATTCTTTTTACATTTTCCTGTTCTCAGGCAGTCAGTAAAGAACAATTTCGACTGGCTGTATTCAGTGCTGCTGCGATTTCAGGACGGAATGTCCGCATTTTGCACCAGCTGACCCAGCCTGCCGATCATCCTGTAAATATCTATCATCCGGAAGGTGAGTATTTGAAGGGGTTGGTTTTGTATGTGGAGTAGGGGAGTTGAAAGTTGAAAGTTGAAAGTTGAAAGTTGAAAGTGGAGAGTTGAGAGTTGAGAGTTGAGAGTGGATGATTGATGGTTTTGATTTGTTGATTGTCTTTACGCGGTGCTGTTGAATTAGTTGATTTTAGTAATTGGATGATGTTAAATGCTTTGATAGGATAGATGCAATTATCCTTGAAAACAGGGGGAAATGAATATAAAAATATTAATATTTTATTAAAAATGTACACAATTTTATTTTGGATTATCATCGCTATTTTAGTAGTTGATTTTGCTTTGGAAAAAGGGTTGGATTATTTGAACCGCAAAAACGTCAGTCTGCAACTGCCGGACGAGGTAAAAGACATCTATAATGCAGAAGAATACAAACGTCAACAGGAATATTTTTTGACCAATCAACGTTTTGGAGCCATTTCCGGCACATTCAGCTTTATTGTAATGATGCTGATGTTTTTTCTTTCCGGGTTTGCCTTTGTTGATAATATGGCTCGCGGAATGGCGGAAAATAGCATTTTTATTGCGCTCCTCTTTTTCGGAATACTTTATTTGGCCAATGAAATTCTTTCTATGCCGTTCGAGATTTACCACACGTTTGTCATTGAGCAGCGTTTCGGCTTCAACAAAATGACGCGGGGACTTTTCGTTACCGATACGTTAAAAGGCTGGGGAATGAGCGTGGTGCTTGGTGGCGGGTTAATTGCGCTGTTGATGGCTATTTATGAGCGTGTCGGCGATTATTTCTGGCTGTTGGGTTGGGGCGTGATGGCGTTTATCTCTATTTTTATGATGATGTTTTACTCCAACCTGATTGTACCGCTTTTCAATAAGCAAGCACCGTTGGAAGCAGGCGAGCTGAGAGATGCCATAGAAGCTTTCTGTGAAAAAGCTGGCTTCAAGTTGGATAACCTTTATGTAATAGACGGTTCGAAACGAACTACCAAGGCGAATGCTTATTTCAGCGGGTTGGGGGCTAAAAAACGGATTGTCTTGTATGACACGCTTATTTCATCGTTGACCACCGAAGAGATTGTTGCCGTGCTGGCACATGAAATCGGGCATTACAAGAAAAAACATACACGCACTATGTTAGTCCTTTCGCTTATTAATACAGGGGTTTTGTTTTATATACTTTCACTTGCATTGGGAAAATTAGGTACTGCATTTGCTGAAGCATTGGGAAGTGAAAATTCGTCTTTTCAATTAAGTCTCATTGTGTTTGGCGTGCTTTATACACCAATTTCAACCTTGTTGGGTATCGGAATAAATGTATTGTCCAGAAAAAATGAGTATCAGGCAGATAATTTTGCCAAATCTTTCGGATTGGCACAACCGTTGAGTGAGGCGTTGAAGAAGCTTTCGGTTACTTCATTAAGTAACTTAAACCCACATCCGGCGTATGTTTTCTTTCACTATTCGCATCCTACGCTGTTGCAACGGTTAAAAAAATTAGGCAAAAATGAGTGAAAGAGTAGAAAAATAATTCTGAAAAACAAGAATGGATTTATGTTATAAAACATATTTCATTTAAAAAAGGTTAATTTGGAGAAAATTCTGAAGAATATTATTGCGAATATGTAGAAAAGCATTACCTTTGTACTGTGTTTTTCATGGTATTAGATTTAAGGTTTAGGGAGATTGGAAGTCGTGAGACTTCCTTCTTTGTTTTTATACATCTCAAGTGTTAGTGTATCAATGGCGTTTTTTAGTTTATGATTCTGAAAATTAGTATCTTATCAAAATTATTATATTAGAATTCTCCGGAAAATAATTAATGCAAAAAAACTTTGCGTCTTTGCATCAGTTCTATTATTTTTTCTTTGTCTCCCGCTTTGTAAGCATTGTAGCGGAATGACGGACTTTTGAGACATCCTCAGCCGTTTTTTTATCGTTTTTCTATCGAGCGTTTTGTTCCTACGGAATGATTTTTAGATACTTACAAAATAACTTAACAACCCTGGCTGGCAGAGGCAGTCTAAAAAGTTTTTTGAACGCAGATAACACAGATTTTTATTTTGTTGAAAGCAAGATGATTGCAAATTATGAAAAAGAATTTTATATGTGTAAATCCGTGTCATCTGCGCTATCCGCGCTCTTTTTATTGTAACGTGTGCCTTAATTGAAGAGTCACGAACTTCAAATTCACGCCAGCCTGACGATGTCCATACGCTGTTGATAAAAGGGTTTTCTGCCTTGTTAAATAGCATGATTGCGAATTAAAAATAGATAAAATATTTTCTTAATTTTTGAATTATTATTACTTTTGTAAGATATTTAAAACGAACAATATAGAAATAATCATTTATTAAACACCATTAATTCAATTCTTATGAAACGTATTTTTCTATCCTATTGCTTTCTTACGCTGCACGCATGCGTCTTTGCGCAGGACGTCATCACGCTAAACAGCCCTTCCGCCGCC
>QMCE01000125.1_pt1 | contig 43304 bp, 34 predicted proteins | sample 1821851 | NCBI WGS metagenome assembly QMCE01 (sample SAMN09453174, study PRJNA476694) | Termite gut metagenome, whole genome shotgun sequencing project. | isolation source: worker | host: Odontotermes sp. | place: South Africa:Pretoria | collected 2016-01-28 | reverse complement strand
GTAAGGACGAAAGGTGGTACTATCCCGTCTTCGACAGTTGAAAGAATGCAAAAAGCCGCCAAGCCCCATGGGAACTGGGTTTGTCGGCTTTCTTTGAGGCATGAAAAACGTTGTATGTTAAGCTCACCTCAACATTTTTTTTATTGTTCCATTTAACTCCTTCGGTTTGTGGTGGAGCTTGTCCAAGTTCAGGGGGTTCAGCTTGACCAGCGCGTCGAGTGCCTTGCTCCCCTTGTAGAGGGCCATGTATTCGACATCGTGTACGTTGGTGACGTTCATGTTCTTCAGCGTGGCGATCAGGTTTTCCGGCGTGACGTGCGTGTTTTGGCCGTCCAGCCGGACCTCCAGCAGGCGGTAGACCAACAACGCCGTGTAGCAGATCAGGAAGTGTGCCTTGATGCGGTTTGGGAGTCTGTGGTTTACCGGCCTCCCCGTGAAGTTTGTCTTCATGATCCGGAAGCACTCCTCAATCTGGTACCTCTTGTGCGCGACCGCCAACACGTCCTTGGCGGGGTCCTGGAGGTTGGTGGCGACGGCGTAGTAGCCGTCGTACTTCTCCTCCTCGGCAATCTTTGCGTCGTCGAGCACGTACTCCACCGTCGCCTTCTCCCCGGACTTTGTGCGGGTGACCCTCTTCATGAACCGCCTCACGTCGTTCGGCCCCTTCCTTATCTCCTCCGGATCCTTCAGGTCCAGCCACCCCCGTGCGCGTTCGATTTGGCGGGCGCGCACCGCCCTCTGGAACTCCATCGCCTTGCGCGAGAAGGTTATGATCAGGTGCTGCTTCAGGACGCCGGTCGCCTTCACGCGCTTGACGCGGCCGTCCTTCAGCGTCCTCTCCTCGTACAGCCCGAGGTCGACGGCGTGGTCCGCGTCGACCACCTTGTAGACGAGGTCGTTGTACAGGCCCAGGTTTTCCTCCCGGTGCCGGTCGAAGCCCTTCATGGCGCGGACGCTCGCGGGGTCGTCGTTGGAAAGCCGGCGGTAGCCGAAGTCGTTGAACACCGCCTCCTTCAGCGTGCCGCCGAGCTTCTTGACCGACTGCGTGACGATGAAGGCCCTGCCGCCCATGCTGTTGAACTTGCGGATGTTGTAGGAGCCGAGCCCGGCGTCGGCGCAGTAGACGAACTTGGCGCCGTCCAACATTTTGAGCACCTCCCTTTCCAGGGGGACGGCCGTGGTCTGCTCGCTCGTGTTCCCCGGGTGGACGCACATGGTGATCGGGACGCCCGCGCCGTCCGTGAAGAGCCCCATCTCCACGATGGGGTTCGGGCGGTGCTCCTTGCTCAGCCCGTACTTCCTCAGGCCCCTCATGGTCTCGCCGGTGACCTCGTCGACGACGTCCTCGTCCGGCTGCTCGCACTCGAAGTAGAAGTTCGTGCAGTCGTAGTACAGGACGGAGGCGTCCCGCTTAACGACGGAGTTGCTGTTCCGGTAAAGCCACTCGAGGTAGCCGTCGTAGTCGCCCTCCAGCAGGTCCATGAACCGGAGGACGTGCTGGTAGTCAAACCCCGGACGCTCGTAGTAGGAGTCCAGGCGGTTCCAGAACGCGTGCTTCGAGCCCGGATCAAGGACTCTGGCGTAGGTGAGGAAGCGCGATATGGTGAAGCAGTCGAACGTGACCCTCCGCCCCTCGGTCCTTTTCCGGAAGTACTCCTTCAGGTTGAGGCCCCCCATGATCCCCTGGAGGAAGAAGTAGCCGACGTTCACCCAGGTGGGGGCGGACGCCTCGTCGTCCGTGCGCCCCACCCTTTCGTTGAAGTCGGCGGTCAGCTCGAAGGAGACCTTGCCAACCCGGTACTCCTCGTTCATTTTTTCGATTTCCCCCCGCACGTAGGCCACCGGGTCGTCCGTTATCTTCAGCAGTTCGGAATGTTTGCCGAACTTTTTGACGTTTCTCGTGGTTGTTTTTTTCCCGTTCCGGAGTCCCTGCTGGGCGTAATAGGTTGGGTCCTTGAGTCGTTTGTCATAGTATAGTTTCACGGTGTATCACCTCCACAACCATTATATCATAAAAATACAACACATACAACAATTATTTTCATAAAGTTTGACAAAAAAATAAGCCTGTATTGGGGCTTTGGAGTGTGTGTGGAAGATTGGAACTGTCGAAGACCCGGGGACGTGCAAACGGTGGAAAAGGGACGGATGAGGATGGTCTTGCCACCGTTTTCGGGGGTTGTCTACAAAGGTTGACGCCGACCCGGCAAGAATACGTTCGCTTGCGGGAGTCTAAATCGTAACAGAAAAACACTCATTAAATTTGTACAAAAACCTCTTGACAGGTAAGGACGAAAGGTGGTACTATAAACTCATAGTTTATTATTTCTTTTATGGAGTCGGAGTTTCTTTTGGGAAAGTCAGTACGGTCAGTATCCCGTTCGGGATCATTTATTACTTGAAGGTAGGAGTCGTGTGTTGGGAAAGGGGGTTGCCATATAGGGAATGTCATTTTATGCGTCGTATTGTTGTTTGCGGTTATGGAGGACGTTCGTCATTACAGGGTGAAAAATGGACTCATTTATATGGGTTGGGCGTCTGGATTGTGCTTCCGCATAGGGGGGCAGGGGTTGCTTGACGGCGTATGGATTTGGGTGGTGGGGGCGGCGTTTCCCATCGCATGCCTTTGGCTCTTGTACTATGGAAGGATGATGGGTGCGGGGGACGTCAAGACGCTGTCCGTAATCGGAGGGTTCTATGGGTTGCACGGCGTCGTGCGCATTATGTTGTACTCATTCGTATTTGGGGCGGTTTTATCCGTCATTCACGTGGTTCGTCGAAGGAATCTGGTGTTTCGTTTACGGTATCTCGTACATTACATGGCAGAATCAATGGGGAAGAAGGGAAGGAATCCTTATTATGTGGAGAAGGGAGAGGTGGAGGGCGCCCTAATTCCATTTACGCTGGCGATAGCGGCAGCCGTGGCGTTTGCCGAATTGTTCGGGCAAGTCTGAACGACGACCATGTAAAGTCGTTAGGGGGAAGGATTGTGGGAAATAGCGTGGTGGGTATTTATTCGGACGAGGTAGTTTATGCAAATCGACTCATGGATTACTTGAACCAAAGAAATGATGTAAGGATGGAGGTGCGGATATTCACCAACGAAGCCAGTCTTCTTGCATATCGAGGGACGCACGGCATAGGGGTCTTGTTGGTGGACGAGAAGTTTCGGCGAGAGAATTTGGGGTTTGACGGAATAGGAACCATCATATGGCTGGTGAATGAAGCGTTGACAATGGAGGAGGGGGAAGAGGCAATCCACAAGTTTCAGAAGATGGAGGACGTGGTCAAGAGTTTGCTCCGCATCCTGCTCAATGGGAGGGGAGGGCTTGCCGTATCCCATGGTGGGTCGGAGGGACGCGAGGTAATAGGCGTCTATACTCCATATGGGGATGCAGAAGGGGTGGCGTCCGCACTCGTTGAGGAGTTCTCCCGTACCTACTCGACCCTATGGATTAACATGGAATGCCATCCCAGGATGGAGGGAAAGGGGGCGGGACTTACGGAGTTGTTGTACTTCATCCATGAAGGAAAGGGGGATTTCTCCCTCTGTCTGGCCTCGTTGGTAGAAAGGCGGGGGAGGGTCGGGATTCTCGCACCCATCCACCATTTTAAGGATTTGCTGGACGTGGGACAGAAAGACGTCCGCGAACTGGTGGCCTGCCTGAGGAAGAATGCGGATTACGAAAGGATAATTCTACAGATGGAGTTCTTCGGCGAGTACACGTTTGAGGCGTTGGACGGTTGTGACCGCGTCATCGTACCCGTTTGGAAGAACCAGACGGGAAGGGGGAAGATGGAGACGTGTAAGAAGTATATGGCGATGGAAGGGTTGGACGGCCTAGAACGGCGGCTCCATGTGGTGGAGGTTCCCATTCGGGAAGAAGAAGGATGGGCGGTAAGGATTGTGAAGGGAATGGGAGAAGAACGTGGCAATGAATGCAAGGAAGGAGTGGAAACAATCCATTCGGGCGTCCATCCTGGAGAGGTTGGACGCCGCCGTCGAGGTAGATGACGAGAGTCTCCTTGAGATGATTGACGAGGAGATTGGGGAGAAGGCTAGGGAGGGCTACATCCGATTAAGGGAACGGCATACGTTGAGGAGCGAGGTGTTCAATTCCTTCCGCAAATTGGACGTATTGCAGGAGTTGTTGGAGGAGCCGGAGATTACGGAGATTATGATTAACGGCGAGAACCACATATTCATAGAAAGGGAAGGGCGCATTGCCGAGTGGGAGGGGAGTTTTGAGTCTAGGGATAAGTTGGAGGACGTGGTGCAACAGATGGTTACGCGCGTAAATCGACTGGTTAACGAGTCCCATCCCATTGTGGACGTTCGTTTGGAGGACGGTTCCAGAGTAAACGTGGTATTGCCTCCCGTATCGCTGGAGGGCCCCGTCGTCACCATCCGCAAATTTCCGCAAGAGGTTTTTACGTTGGAGAGGTTGGTCGAGGTGGACTCCATAACAAGGGAGGCGGCGGATTTCATGCGGCGGCTGGTAAGGGCGAGGTACAACATCTTCATCAGTGGGGGAACCGGTTCGGGCAAGACCTCGTTCTTGAATGCGCTATCCAACGACATCCCCAAGGACGAGAGGGTGATTACCATAGAGGATTCGGCGGAATTGCAGATTCGGGGGATACCGAACCTGGTACGTCTGGAAGTGAGGAACGCCAACGTGGAAGGGAAGAACGAGGTTACAATCAGGGAGTTGATTAAGACGAGCCTACGTATGAGGCCGGACCGCATCGTCGTGGGAGAGGTGAGGGACGCGGCGGCCGTGGACATGTTGTCCGCCATGAATACGGGGCATGACGGCTCTCTTTCGACGGGACACGCCAATTCACCCAAAGACATGTTGAGCCGTTTGGAGACGTTGGTTCTGATGGGGATTGACATCCCGTTGGCGGCGATACGGGCACAGATTGCATCCGCCATCGACGTAGTCGTACATTTGGGACGGTTGCGGGACAAGAGCAGGAAGGTGTTGGAGATTTCGGAGGTGTCGGGGATGGAGGGCGGGCAAATTGTACTCAACCCATTGTTCGTCCATCAAGGGGAATCCGGCAGAACGGAGAGACTCCTTCGTACCGAAAGGGCGATGGTGAACAAGGGTAAGCTGGAAAGGGCGGGGATTGACGAGGCATGAATTATGGGGAATATCATTTCAGTGGGTGGGAGTGGGCGACGGAAGGCGCCAAGGGGATGTTGCTGGTATGTGGCGCGTTATTCTTGTTCTATCAAAACATGTGGGTCGCCATCCTGGTAGGCGTACCGTGCGACTGGCTGTACCTGAAAAAGAGGAGGAAGGACAAGGCGGCCGATAGGAGGCGGCGGTTGAACCTGGACTTCAAGGAATGCGTGGCGAGCTTGTCCACCGCGTTGAGTGCGGGGTATTCCATGGAAAACGCATGGGAGGAGGCGCGCAAAGATTTGTCGCTGCTCTATACGGAGGATGTGGACATTATGGTGGAGATGAAAGGGATTGTGGCAAAACTGCGGATGAATCAGACTGTGGAAGACGCCTTCATGGATTTTGCCGTTCGGAGCGGGGTGGAGGACATCGTGAATTTTGCCGACGTGCTCGTCATGGCAAAGCGTACCGGGGGCGATTTGGTTAAGGCGCTGAAGCGTACGGGGGACGTACTTGGCCAGAAGATAGAGGTCGGCAGGGAGATTGAGACCATGGTCGCCGCCAAGAAGCTGGAAAGCCGCATTATGAGCGTGGTTCCACTGGCCATGATAGGATACCTGTGGCTCTTCTCAAAGGGTTATCTCGCTCCCTTGTACCATAACCTCTTTGGCGTATTGTTTATGACTGGGGCGTTGGCCCTTTACGTCCTGGCATATTGTCTGATGGATAGAATCACGAACATTCCCACATAGGAGTGGTGGGCGCGTGGATGGAAAGGAGGAGGAGATGGTTGGTATAGCGATAATGGTCGGAGTGGGCGTTCTATGGGGAGTGACTAGAAACTATAACGGGGAAGCGATAAGGAGGCTGGATAAAAAGGAACACCCCCTTCGCATATGGTATCCCACCGCATGTTGGCTATACCACAAGGTTGGTTCAAAGATACGGTGGGGAGATTCTAAGAAGGATGCGTTGCAGGCCGTCTACGTGACGGAGAGCGTTGAGGACGCCCAGCTATGGTTTGTATGCAAAATCATCTCCCTTCTCCTTGTAATTATATTGGCGGTTGGCGGGTTTTTGGGCGCGGCCGTTATGCGTCCCGAAGAAAAAACGTTAGTGGATGGAAAGTATTTGGTTCGTCCACAGGTAGGGGAATTGAGTCGTGAAGTGGAGTTGGGGGTGTCTATTGATGGAGGGGGAAAAGGGGGGAGTGAAGGCGAGCGGTTCGGGGTGGAGGCTAGACGGTATACGGAAACGGAAGCCCGAGAAGCCATGCGGATGGTCAAGGAAGAATTGCCGAGCGCCATATTGGGTGGCAATACGGGGAGGGATGACGTGCGCCAACCACTTGATTTGGTGAATGGCAGTCGGGGGATTCGGATTCAGTGGGAGGTGGACGGTGAGCGCGTGGACCTAGAGGGCGGCATAGACAACGAAGACGTGGCGGAGGAAGGGGAACCCTTGACCCTGCGCGCCAAATTGGTATACGGAGAATGGGAGGATGCACTTGAAATCCCCATTGTAGTACGTCCGCCCAACTATACGGAAGGGGAGAGGCTGTGGAAGGATTGGGACGAGGCCACACGGAGGAAGGGGGAGGAAAGTCTGACGGACAAGCTGTGGGAGTTGCCGACAAAGGTCAACGGCAAAGCGGTCACCTATCGGGAAGAAAAGGATGGCCTCGTTCCGACCATCGCTTTGTTGGGGGCGCTTTGCCTAGTCATTACGCCATACCTGTTCCTAATGGATTTGGAGAGTGGGCTTAGGAAGCGAAATAGGGAGATGTTGCTCGACTATCCGGAGGTTATGAACAAGTTCACCCTGTTACTGGGGGCCGGTATGACGGTGAAGGGAGCTTGGGGAAAGATTACCGCCGAATATGTGGGTAAAAAGAAGAAGGGGTTGTGTTCCCAACGTTACGTGTACGAGGAAATGTTGGCCACATGGAACGAGATGGCCAATGGACGCATGGAGAGGACGGCGTACGAACGCTTTGGCAGGCGGGTTCGGCTTACCCCGTACACCAAATTTAGCGCACTGGTCTCCCAGAATATGAAGAAAGGAAACGCTCGTCTGTTATCCATCTTGGAGTTGGAGGGTATGGACGCATGGGAGGAAAGGAAGGAAACCGTGAAGCGGTTGGGGGAAGAGGCGGGTTCCAAGTTGCTGTTGCCCATGATGCTGATGTTTGGCATCGTGCTTGCCATCATCATCGTCCCAGCCATGATGACGTTTTGAAAGGGTTCTTGCATTGGGCTTCGGAACAACGACGTATTGGAAAGGGGTGAATGGGGATGTGGAAAGAATTTATGGAGGAAGAGGAGGCCGTCGGCATCGTTGAAATCATACTGATTCTCGTCGTGTTAATTGCGTTGGTCTTGATATTTAGGACTCAGATTAAGGCGATTATCGACAAGGCGTTTGCAACGATGAAGGCCGATAGTGACACGATTATGAATTGAGGTAGGGGGAAGGGGATTGAGGAAGGGAAGCGTAACTGTATTTTTAACATTGTTGTTCGCTTGTATCATGGTGTTTGTGACCACTTTTCTTAGGATGGCGAGGATGCGGTGGGCGGAAGCGAGTGGGGAACGGATGCTAAAGGCGTCCATGGACGCCGTCCTTACGGAGTATGACAAAGAGCTGTTTGAAGACTACCGACTCTTTCTGTTGCCCGAATGGGCCGGGGGCGAATTGCGGTGGGACGCCAAGGTAAAAGAGTACATAGAGGCGGATTTGCTGGGGAATCGAAGCTATATGAACGTGGGCGACGTGGCAATCACGGGGAGGACGTTCGCCGTTGACGGGGGCAACCAAGAGGTGGTGCGCCAGATTCTACAATGGATGAAGTACGAGGTGGGAATCGGGTTCCTTGAAAAGGTAATGGGGGACGTGGAGGCCGTGGGGAAGGATGCCGCGCCATTGGAGGAGATGGGGGGTGAGGTGGAAAAGGATCAAGAGGTTGTCGCCCAAAATCAAGACATGCTGCGGTTGCTCATGTACGTGGAGGGCATAAAAACAAACAATACGGGATTGGATTATTCCACCAGCGGTAAGCTACAGATGACCGTACCTTTCGCCAAAATGGCGGCGGTGGGGGAGGTGCAAGCCGCCGATGCGGGGGTGGGGGAGGTGCAAGCCGCCGATGCGGGGGTGGCGAACGCCACCATATGGGAGACGGTGAAGGGCGGGTATTGGAATCCGATGAAGTTCCATGAGAAGTGGGAAAAGAGGGTTCGAAAAAAGAGAGAGGGAAGAGAAGGCGAAAAGTCGCAAGGCGCGACGTGGGAAGGGATTCCGGAGGGGGAGGCCGCAAAATGGCTGGAGAAGGTTGAGGGGGTAAGGAGAAAGACGGAGGAGGCCATAGAAATAATTATTAGACTACAGGGCAAAGGTGTGAGCGAGGGGGAGAGCATTTGCGATATAGAGGGGATGAAGGTGGGGTTAGAATCCAACCTTGAAATCTTGCAGAAGGCGGGAAAGCTGAAGGATGTTTATGAATTGCGTGGAGAAGGAGGGTTGAGGCGATTAAGCGAGTATTTTAGGTTACAGCGCAAAGAGTGGGAAGGCTATAGTGTAAGGAACCTAGTGTTTGACTACAGTAGCCTGAATCCCAAGGAAGGAGTCAAGAACCCTTTTGCGTCATTAGGCGCCAAGCTAGGCAACGGCATTTTGGGCCTGCTGTTGGTGGATGAAGGGGACGTGTCGGAAGCCGCACTCGAACAGGCGGATCAAAGATACCGCTTAAGTCAAGCAACCGTACAGGAAGAGAAGGAGTGGGACGCCGAGGATGTGGAAAAGGCGGTAAACGGGAACGATGGAAAGGGAGTGCTGGATTTTTTGGACGCGTTCTTGGGGCAATCGTCATCCGATGGCGCACTTGGAGGATATGGTGGGGCAATCATCAAGAACCTGTCGTTGAATGAATACGCATTGATCTTCCTAGCGGGATATGGGGATGAAGGGGGGGAGGGCAGAAAGGAGACGGTGCTGCGTTATGAGTGGGAGTACATGGTGTTTGGCAAGAGGGAGGACAAAGGGAACCTCACGGCAATGGCCAACCGACTGCTCTTGATACGAACGGGAATGAACCTCCTGCACGTCATGACAGATGCTGAAAAGAGAAGGCAGACGTATCTGACGGCGACAGCGTTAGTGGGTTTTACCTGTATGGAAGCCCTCGTTCGCTTGACACAAGTGTCGTTGATGGTCGGGTGGGCTTGGGAGGAAGCGGTCGTGGACGTGGCGGCGTTGTTAAAAGGCCATGCCGTGCCAGTCATTAAGACGAGGGAGAATTTTCAGGTAAAGTATGAGGATACGCTGCGGTTTGGCAAGGGGTTGGTTAAAGAGAAGATGGAGGAGTATAGCGATGGGAAGAAGGCGGGAAGCTTGGATTACAAGGGTTATCTTCGGCTGTTCCTGCTTGGCGTGGGAGAGAATGTGAAGACGTGCCGCATCATGGACGTCATCCAAGCAAATATGAGGCACAGGTATCGGGATGACTTCTCCTTTGACAATTGTCTGTCCGCCTTTCGGGTAAAGGCGACCTATCAGACAAGAGAAGGCTTATTCCAAAAGGACTGGGAATGTGCGTACTAAGCGTTCAGGAATTGATTTAGAAGACAGTGAAAACGATAAGGCAACCAAGGATGCCCCGTCGGCATACGCGCGATTATTTTCGTTTCTCCCAAATGAAGGACGTTTCCCTAGATAGCATCCATCAATGCGTATGCCGATGGGGTGTCCTTGGTTGCCTTGTCACAGTGAAATGGGGGTGGAATCTTGAAGTTACGATATAAGGAGGCGTCTCTTACCGTAGAGGCGACGTTGGCCTTTCCCCTGTTCTTTTTCGCCGTATTGGCCATCCTGCACCTGCTCCAAACGGTGTATCTGCAAGAGTACGTCCAATCCGCATTGGTGAAGGTGGTGGAGAAGGCGTCGAGGTATGCGTACATATATGAGAATACGCTGAGTACGAGGGAGTCGGAGTCCCTTGAGGGGACGAGGGTCGGGGGCGAATGGGTACAAAACGTGATGGCGGACGGATTTCTAACGGGTTTGTTCTTCAAAGAGGTGGATGGCGACGTAATGGACCGCTCCTGTATCCAAGGGGGGAAGGGGGGAATCGGGATGTCGGCTTCCACGGTTATGGTGGAGGAGAAAGAGATAGACGCCATAGCGGATTACAAGGTGAAAGTCAGGGTTCCCATGTTGGCGTGGGCGTCGTTCCCCGTTAGGCAACGGGTGAAGGGCCGCGCTTTTGTAGGAAGGAGTTATGCGGTAAAAGGGATTGTGGTTCGGGACGTCGCTTACGGGAATGCGGACGCCCTTCGCAACGAGGCGGGAGGCAAATATTACGACTGTGAACGGTGTACTACAGTAGGAATGTCGGAGGCGACGACGATTTACATTACGGATTATGGGACGAGGTTCCATACGGTCAAAAATTGTCCGGGAATTAGGCGGTCGATGACGGCGATACCCCTTAGCCAGGTGGGGAATCGGCACGCGTGCAGCAAATGTGGTGGGTCTTGACGGGTATATAATGGGAAAGGAGGGAGGGACGTGTTAAGTAGAGTGGTCCTGGGATTGGCGCTGGGAGGGGTCGGTATATGCGATGTGAGGACGAGGAAGGTTTCCATGCCCATCCTCATAGGGGGAGTCCTCGTATTGCTCGCTTTGTCGCCATGGAACGAAGGGGTGGACGGAAGGGCGATGTTGGGAGGGGTGTTCTTGGGATTGACGCTATCGTTGGTCAGCATGGTGAGTGGGGGGCGGATGGGTTTTGGGGATGGTTTGGTCTTCTGCATGACTGGGGTTTGTTTGGGATTCTGGGAGAACCTTACCTTGATGTCGTTGAGTTTTTTGTTTGCAGGAATCTTTGGCGCGGTGGGGTTGCTGATGAAAAAATTGACGATGAGGCAAAGAATCCCCTTCGTCCCTTTTGTGGTCGTCGGCTATCTGGGGACGCTCTGCCTATGAGAGGGGGATGCGTCAGAGAAGGCAGTTATACGGTGGAGGCCGCCCTTGTCATTCCCGTTATATTGTACGCATTGTTTGCCCTATGCTATCTGACGTTCTACCTCTACGACAAAGTGGTGGTGGAGACGGAGGTAAACCGTACGCTAAGGAGCGCTGAAATGGAATGGAGAGAGGAGGAGGGAATTATGGAGCAATGGGTGGAAGGGGCGAATCAACGGGAATGGGTGACGGACCTCGTGAGGGAGTTGGAGCAGGCGTTGCGACAGAGGCTCGTCAACCTGGAGGTGTTGGGTTGCCAAGTGGAGCGAAGGGGGGAAGGCGTCTGGATCAGGGTGTCGGCCAAGAGGACGATAGGGATACCGGTGGTGGAATCCATGCTTGGTGCGAGGCAGGAGGCGTGGGAAAGGGAAAAGGACGTTCACGATCCATGCGAGTCCGTTCGAAGGTGGATGACGGTTTCAGAAGCAATTACACGGTAGTGGCACGTTTGCAGGGGGGAAACGCGATATGGAAGTGGAATGGAAGAAGGACATGCATCAGAGTTACCTATTGCTCAAAAAAACGGGAGAGAACAGTTATTGCGTAAACATGTTGCTGAACAACGACATAAAGGGCTTGATACGTCCGGAGCAACAGATCGTTGACAACCAATGCATTTTTCGTTATAACGTCACGTCGCTCCCCTCCGTCTCCCACATCATTGAAAAATTGTGTGGCGGGGATTTGAAGAAATTGTTGTATGATTTGATGGAAACATTGGTTGAGGGGAAGGAATACCTGTTGAACGAGGACGATTACGTGTTGGAGCCAGAATACATGTTTTATTCCGTTGCGACGAAAGAGTTAAGGTTGTGTTATCTGGATGGTTACCACAAGCAATTGAGGGGGCAAATTCGTTCTTTTATGGAATATTTGATGGGAAAAATCAGCCATAAAGACAAGGACAACGTGTTATTGGTGTATGGATTGCATCAGATTAGCACTCGGGAGGGCTGCACCTTCAAGGATTTGGTCCACCATATGGACACGTACCAGAGGGAGGAGAAAGACGAGCTCGTACGGGAGGAAGCAAGGAAAGGGGTGGAGCCTGACGAAGGTGATTGCGGAGGGGAACGAGACCAAGACGGTTATGAAGGTGAATTGGACGAAGGAGTGGAGGGGATGGAGGATGTGGAAGCCGCAAAAGACGTGACGGGGGATGGAGTGCGTAAGCCAATCGACCAACTTTGGCCGGCGCTGCTCGTCGTCGTGCCCATTGTTGCAGTCGTGTGCATGGCGGGCATGGGAGAGTGGGATTGGCAAAAGGCATCTTGCATCGTTTTGGTTGCCGCATTGTTGGAAGGATACGTGGCTGGAAAAACGGGGTTTTGGAACGTTCAAAAAGGGAGCGCCAAGCCGCTGAAAGATACGCCCATTCGAGAGGAGCCCATTCGGGAGGAGACAACGCATGAAATCCAGCGTGACGTGTATCGGGAAGATACTTATATGGACGAGGAGGATGACGCCTCCTTCATACAAACGGAGGAGGAAGGACTTGATGAGAGCACGGTCATATTGACGGAGGAGGGAGAGGGGGAGAGGAGGTACCTACTGCGTCCGCATGCGACGGAATTGTATCAAGACATCAGCGTGGTTGAAATGCCTTTCTTCATCGGGAAGTTAAAGACCAAGGCGGACGGGGTGATTGACAACAAGCTAATCAGCCGCTACCACGCCAAGATACATAAGGAAGGGGAGGAGTTTTATCTGACGGACTTGGCGTCCACCAATGGAACCTTCCTCAATGGCGAACGGTTGGGGACGAATGAGAAAAGGAAGCTGTATCTTGACGACGAAGTGGGGTTTGCTAACATTACCTATCATTTTACCACGATATGAAATTGGGCATTGATACCGCCGTGAGAGTATAGTATAATGGGAAAAAATGCGGGGAAGTGAAGGGATGGCGACGGAAAAAGGGGGATGTGTGCCGTGTAGGCGTTGTGGTGGATGTCGCCTTGGCGTGATACGGGAGGAAACGTACGACATCTTGACTCGGTATGGGGGCCAATCCGACGACTCCCCATCCGACGACGCCCGGTCCGACCCATCTGAATCTCCAAGGGCGGGAGGGGGATTCTCCGTTCACGTGGACGTGGGAACCACGACGATTGCCATGAATGTGACGAGGGCCCCGACGTCGGAGGTTTTGGCTGACGAGACGAGGTTAAATCCCTGCCGCATATTTGGCGTGGACGTAATATCTAGAATTCAAGCCTCCATTCAGGGTAAACGCGAGGAGATGAAGGAGATGTTACGGAGTTCCCTATTGGAAGGAATGGAAGCCTTGTTGGCGAGGGTTGGGCTGACGGGGCGGGACGTGGAACGCGTCGTTATTGCGGCGAACACGGTTATGACTTATAATGTTATGGGTTATCCTTGTAATGGTTTGTCCCGCTTCCCCTTTCGGGTAGAGGAACGGGGAATGGTGGAATTGGACGGCGGAGAATGGTGGGAGGGGTTTGAGGGAACGCAGGTGGTCGTTTTCCCTTATCTGTCGGCGTTTATTGGCGGGGACGCCGTCTCTGGGTTGGCCTATTGTCATTTTCACACACAGGATGATTTGTCCGTTTTCTTGGATTTGGGTACCAACGGGGAGATGGCCATTGGTGGCAAAAAGCGCGTGCTGTGTACTTCGGTGGCGGCAGGGCCGGCATTTGAAGGCGGCAACGTCTCTTGCGGAACGGGAAGCGTGCGGGGAGCCGTATACGACGTGGACATAAATCACCATACCACGTGCCAAACGATAGGTGGAGGCCCGCCCATTGGTTTGTGTGGGACGGGGGCCGTCGCTTTGCTGGGTGAATTGCTGAAAAATGAGTGGATGGATGGAATGGGACTGTTGCAAGGCGAATATTTTGAAAAGGGTTTTCCTTTTGCCACGGATGAGTCGGGTCACGCACTCATCCTTACGCAGGCAGACGTGAGGGAGATGCAGTTGGCCATTGCGGCCGTACGTGCGGGACTGGAGGCGTTGCTGGCCAAGTACGGGGCGACGTGGGAGGAGATTCATACGTTGTATCTGGCGGGAGGGTTTGGGTACCACGTCAATGTAAGCAAGGCGATTGACGTCGGCCTGCTTCCAATGGAGGTGAAAGAGCGCGTCAGGCCGGTGGGCAATGCGGCGCTGGGAGGCGCGGCGGCATACTTGTCCAGATTTGGCAAGGCGGAGTTACAGGGTCTGTTGACTCGCATGGAGGAGGTTTCTCTGGCGAATGATGAATACTTTCAAGAGCAATTCGTCGCTTGCATGAATTTTTGAGCGTTGCGGTTCTCAGCCAACGCATGGGGAAGAAGGGAATTTCACCAATGCGGGGCAAAGTTTGCGAAGCAAACTTAAGAGCGTTGCGGTTCTCAGCCAACGCATGGGGAAGAAGGGAAGAGGAAAAGGGATGCTGCCAGAATTAATGCACGAGAACTTTGAGGAGGAGGGTTACCATACGATGTGGGCGCCGCCCTCCACTCAGGTGGACGGAAAAGCCTACGTGGAATACATGGCGTCGAAAGAGGCCGCCTACGTCGTTTTTATTGTAGATTTCCACGAGGGGACGGAATGGGGTATGCCGAACCACGATTATGCCGACTTCGTGCAAAAGTACAAGGCCCCATTTTACGAACAGGGCGTTGAGTCGGTCTTTTGCCTACACGTCATCATTACCGCCCATCCGGAAAGAGTGGAGGCGTTGGGAATAGATACGGACACATGTTGGATTGTGGACGACGAGGCACTTAGGTTGATGGTGTATGAGAATCAAAAGGACGAGTTCATCAATGCGCGGAAGATTGTGGAGGATTCCCTTGCCGGGCGGTCGTTGAAGCGGGAGCGGGGTTATCCGTGGCCGATTGCAACCACATCGCTCGTACTTGTGAATATAATAATTTTTGTTTTGATGAATATTCTCGGAAGAAACGGGAACGGGAACTTGTGGCTGCGGCTAGGGGGAATGGATGTAGGGAGGATAGTAAGGGATGGCGAGTATTATCGTTTTTTGACAAGTTTTTTCCTGCACTTTGATTATGCACATTTATTCAACAATATGCTCTCTTTGATGGCGTTTGGCTATTATATGGAAGGCGTCTTGGGGAGGGTGAAATTCTTAATTTTATATTTCGTTACGGGAATTGTTGCAGGATTGGCGTCTTTTGGTTATAATTTATATGGTAACGTAAATGTATTGTCGGCGGGTGCCTCGGGAGCCATATTTGGATTAATGGGGGGCATGTTGTTTTTCGTGTTCTGGAGGCGCGGCAAAATTCGAGATATGAGTTTTGGCCGCATGGCGTTCTTCATGGCGTTAAGTCTGTATAATGGGTTTGTAAGTCCCGGCGTTGACGCCGCGGCCCATATGGGCGGTTTTTTAGGAGGGGTGGCGTGTATGGTGGGAATGTTGGCGTTCGCTCGTAAGAAGGAGGAAGGCGTAGGATGAAGATAAACATCTACTATGGTGGCAGGGGGTTGATAGAGGATCCTACTATTTACGTGATGAACAAGTTGACGGAGGTGTTGGAAGAACTGAGGGTGGAGGTTCGTCGTTACAATTTGTATGAGGAGAAGAACGGTCTTACCGTTTTACCCAACACGTTAAAAGATGTGGACGGGGTCATCCTAGCCGCCTCGTTGGAGTGGTTGGGCATAGGGGGCTACATGACGCAGTTTTTGGACGCTTGTTGGCTTTATGGGAACAAGGAGAAGATTGGAACCCTGTTCATGCTTCCCGTCGTTATGTCAACGGCCTTTGGGGAAAGGGATGCACAATACTTGTTGATTCGGGCGTGGGAGATGTTGGGGGGCAAGACGTTGGAAGGTTTGTGCGCCTATGTGGAGGACCATGTCGAGTTTGAGACGAACTTGGGATATGCGAACAAGATAGAGAAGGGTGCGGAAGCCTTGTATCGGGCCATCAACCAGAAGGCGAAGGTGTTCCCGAGTAGTTTTCAGGCGGTGGGGCGCACCGCCGTCAAATCCGCGACGATTGAACTGACTCCGCAAGAGAGCGAGCAGCTTTCCGTATACGTCTCCGATGACACGTATGTGAAGAAGCAGAAGCAAGACATCGAGGAGTTGGCACAGATATTCAAGGGTATGTTGGGGGACGCCGAGCCGGAGGAGAAATACACGTCCGAATTGAAAGATCATTTCCATCCCCTGAAGGATTTCTCCGCAATATACGAGGTTCAATTCACGGATATGGACAAGGCGCTGGTCGTCGACATCCAGAAGAACCAGTTAAAATGTTTTTATGGAATGGGTAGCAAGCCGGACGTTGTAATTAAGACTACGTCCAAGGTAATGGACGAGGTGGTTGCAGGGGTGAAAACCTTCCAGAGTGCGTTTATGTCAGGAGACTTGACGGCCCAAGGCAATTTTAAGATACTGCGGACGTTCGACGCCGTCTTTCAATTTCAAAAGGCGGGCAGTTGATAATTCAACGGACGGGCAAGTGAATGGTAAATACCGTTCGCCCTTTTTGGGAATCCGCAAAGACGCTGCCGCCATGCGCCTTAACGATACCTGCCGTTATGGGAAGGCCGAGGCCGTTGCCGTTTGGTTTGGTCGTGTGGAAAGGTTGGAAGATGCGTTCCCTATCCTGTTCCGGTATCGGGGGTCCATAGTTCTCAATGGAGAATAAAAGGCATTTTGCGTCATCTGACAAGCCAAGACCTATCGTTATGGTGGAGGATGCGTTGGCGGCCTCGATGGCGTTCTTAAGAAGGTTCGTCAGGGCTTGGCGAAGCTTGACGGGGTCACAAGGGTAATTCGTCGCTTGGGGAAATATATTGGCGTCGTCAAAGGCCAATCGAAGTTGTTTCTCATTGGCAAGCGGCTCAAATCCGTCCATGAGTTCATAAATGAGCTCATACAGGTCCGTCACGGATATGCGTAGGGAATCGGAGTGGTTCAGGTTGGACAAATCATGCAGGAGGAGGGAAAGATTCTCCACATCCTCCCGAAGCTGGCTCCAATGCTTTACGTCGCTAAGGCTTGGTTGGTCGGACTCCATCAGCTGTATGGTACTGTAGATGAGAGTGAGGGGGTTGCCTATTTCGTGGCAAATACGGGAAACGAGAGATTGATCGGTTATTTCGGTTATGTCAAACATGGCTGTCCTCCTTTGATGACATTTTACCAAAAACGACAATAAATGGCAAGCATTTTTGATAGACAAGTTTCGACAAATGTGTAGAAGCGTTGCATAAGCGCAGGGAAAGGGGATTCTAATGGACAAAAAGACGGAAGAGGGTTGTATTTTTTGCAAGATTGTCAACGGGGAGCTGCCGTCGTGGACGGTCTATGAAGACGAGGACTTCAAGGCTTTTCTGGATATCGAACCGGCTTCCAAGGGCCACGTCGTACTAATACCCAAGAACCACTCCGCCAATTTGTATGAATTGCCGGAGGAAGACGCGTCAAGGATACTTTTGGTGGCCAAGAAGGTTGGAGCGGCGTTGCAGCGGGCGCTGCCATGTGACGGATTGAACGTGTTGCAGAACAATGGGGAGTATGCGGGCCAAACGGTGTTCCATTACCACATACACTTGATTCCCAGGTACAAGGGGGACGGGGTACGGTTGGAATGGGCCAAGGGAGCCATGGAGGGTTTGGACGCCGTGCATGGGCAAATCATAGCGGAAATATAAGGGCGTACAGGCGTGTGTTTGAACAGGAATGGTGGACGTGCCCGCAGAAGCGGACGTCACGGATAGGAGTGAAATGAAACGAATCGTACTGACGGGCGGGGGAACGGCGGGACATGTGACGCCCAACATGGCGTTGGTGCCGGAGTTAAGGAATCAAGGCTTTGAGGTTCATTATATTGGCTCTTACGATGGGATAGAGAAGCAATTGATTGAGGAATTGGACGTTCCCTATTACGGCATTGCGACGGGGAAGTTGAGGCGGTACTTCGACGTGAAAAATTTTACGGACCCCATACGCGTAGTGAAGGGATTTGCAGAGGCGTCTTCGCTTGTCAAGAAGATTAAGCCGAACGTCGTGTTCTCCAAAGGGGGGTTTGTGGCGGTACCCGTGGCGATGGCGGCCAAACGGCACAAGGTGCCCTTCGTCCTGCATGAATCGGATTTGTCGCCGGGGTTGGCCAATCGTATCTGCCTCCCCTATGCGAAGAAGGTCTGCGTGAACTTTCCAGAAACCGTGAACAGGATACCGAAGAACAACGCCGTGCTGACGGGAACGCCAATCCGAAGGGAACTGTTTCATGGGAATCGGTTGAAGGGGTTGGATTTTTGTGGATTTACCGCCAACAAGCCGGTCATCTTGGTCGTCGGGGGCAGCCAAGGGTCGGTCGCCATCAACGAGGCGGTGAGGAATGCACTGGATTCTTTGTTGGATCGTTTTCAAGTCGCCCATTTATGCGGGGAAGATAAGGTGGACGAGGAATGGAAGGGTAAAAAGGGTTATGTACAGTTTGAGTACGTTAAAAAGGAATTGAGGGATTTAATAGATATGGCGGACGTGGTCGTCTCCCGTGCGGGGGCGAACATGATTTGCGAATTATTGGCACTTGGGAAACCAAACGTCCTCATACCCCTGCCCCGTACGGCCAGTCGGGGGGACCAGATATTGAATGCGAGGTCCTTTGAGAAGCAAGGGTTTAGTTACGTGCTTGCGGAGGAGGAGCTGACGACCGAAAGGTTGGTGCAGGGAATCGAGGAGGTGTATGGGAAGAGGGAGGAGTACCACAACGTCATGAAGGAGAGCCGTATGTGGAACTCCATTGAAAGGATTGTGGCAATCGTGGGTGAATGCGTCGGCCAATCGTAAAAGGAGCCTACCGCGCCGAACCGTCGAACCGCGTCGAACGTTTCTTAGGATTTCATCTTTGCAAACAAGGAAAAATGAGTTATAATGGATGGAAATATAAGGAAATTCTAGGAGGGTGGGACATGGTTCAGAAACTGTTTGACGTCAATGCGTTTATATACATAATGCTAGGCATATGCTTGGTGGGGATGGGAATCAAGTGTTTGGTGTACTCGACGTACAAAAGGCTCATTCGGGCGTCGGACGATATGGGGAATTCGCAGAACAAGTTGATGAAGGTTCTGTGCCTCAAGTTTGAGGCTTATTACAAATTGAAGATAGGCGTAAAAAATGTGGACGCCCTTGTGGATAAGTATGTGTATAAATATCGGGTAGGGAAGGTTCTGCTATCCACATGGGAGAACTTAGGTGGACAGGCTCTCATATCATGCCTGTTGATTGGTACGGTTGCGGGAGTTCTGGGCGTCGCCGCCGAATGTGGACAAGCTGAGGTGTTGTCCACAGTTTTCATTGGGGCGCTGACCAGTGCCGTGTTGATAGCCGTGGAAAACCTCATGAACCTGAACAATAAACGCACCCTGCTCCGCACCTATATGAAGGATTATCTGGAGAATTATCTGAAGGCCCGCCTAGAGAATGAGCATCTGCATCCCGAAGCCATGGAAAAGTATCGTAACGAGTACTTTGAACGGGTTGGAGGGGAAGGAGAAGGCGCGTCGGGGCAAATGGAAGGAAAGTCAGAGGACAAGGCGAAAGCGGAGTCAAAAATCAGTTCGAAAGAAGATGTGAAAGAATTGCTTGAAAGCATTGAAGCCATGGCGGCGGAGCAAGTTAAGGAAGGCTTGCTTATAGGAAGGAAGCAGGCGTTGGGCAAGGAAGGGCCATATGCGGTTCAACTCTCGAATCTAAGTAAAAAGGACGAAAAGGTTATCGAGGAAATCTTGAAGGAGTATCTGACGTAAACCGAGCGAGGAGCTTATTTCAATCGCATTGCTTGCCTACATACAAAGGCAAGACAACAGAGTGTAAACCTTGCGCGGCACGCTTCGCGAGCCTGCTCAGGTTCGCGGGCGCGCTCGCATCATCCAAGCAAGCTTGATGATGCTCACTTTGCCTTCGCGCAAATCAGGTACCTGCAGCTTGCTACAGGTATTTTGGTTTTCATAGGTATAAAAAAACACCCTTGAAGTCTTGACCGGACGAAACAGGGTGCTTTTTATCCTATTCGGGAAGGTCAACCATGGATATGGCTGTCTCTTCTTATGCCATTCTACTACACTTCCCAAGAGAATGCAAGAAAAATTTTTCATAGAATGCCATAGAATCCGTAATAATTCACGTAATCCCGCAACAATCAATTCTTGCGCAAAAAGGGCTACATTTTGCGCAGCGTCGGTTTTGCGGGATTTTTTGAGTTAAAATCAGCAGGGAAAACCATATTAGTTTGATTGGGGAGGACATCATGAAATCATTTCGCGTTCATCGTTTTATTACTGCAGTAGTCCTTATCTTGTCGCTAGTTACCGTAACAGCTTGTTCTCGGAGCGGTAAGAAGCGGAATGAAGCTGAAAGTTCGGCGGATTCAGCCACGCAAGAGGAGAGTCAGGCGGTTTCCGCTCCACAGGCTCGGTTGCAGACGTCCAGCGGCCCGGTCAAGGGCGTCGTTCAAGATGGCGTCGGCGTATACAAGGGCGTTCCCTATGCCAAGCCACCCGTGGGCGACCTCCGTTTTGCCCCTCCGCAGGACGTGGAGCCTTGGACGGAAGAATTGGACTGCACGGAGTTCGGGGATATGGCCGTACAGGACGCCGCTGCCGATGGGCTTGCGATGTCGGAAGACTGTCTGACGCTGAATGTCTGGACGCCGGCCAATGGTGCGAATGAAGAATTGCCGGTCTATGTATGGATACACGGTGGCGGCTTTGCCGCGGGAAGCGGTGCGGAGGCGGATTACGACGGCGTGAATTTTGCCCGCGAGGGTATCGTGACCGTCACGATTAACTACAGATTAAACGCAATGGGCTTTTTTGCCTCGCAGGAAACGTACGACCAATACGGCACTACGGGCAATTGGGGATTGCTGGACCAAATCAAGGCGCTGGAGTGGATACAGGCCAACATTGGTGCGTTTGGCGGGGATAATCAAAACATCACCATCGGCGGCGAATCGGCAGGCTCCTATTCCGTATCCGCACTAATCGTCAGTCCGCTTGCCGAGGGGTTGTTTCAGAGGGCCATCATGGAGAGCGGCAGCGTATTGGGCGTGCCGGGCAACAATTTTTACTCGAAAGGTGATCTTGCTCGTAGCGTTGAGTTGAACGGCATGATGGGCTACACCTTTGGTGCGGAAGACGATGAGGAGGGTCTTGCCACCTTGCGGCAAGCGGATGCGAACATATTTGCACAGATGTCCCCCCTCCTGTCGGACTTTACAATCACGCCCGCGTTTATGATGACGCCGGTGTTTGACGGCCATGTGCTGCCCACCGACGTATATGCGGCGCTGCAAAGCGGAGATTTCAACAGGGTGGATTTGCTTTGGGGCTACAATGGCGACGAAGGTTCCGTATTTGTGCCGGGTGATACGGACGAACTCACCTATGAGATGATGGCGGCTCGCATGTATGGCTATGAGGACGGGCAAGCCGTTTTGGCGCGTTACCCCGCGGACGACGACGCCCCATCCGGCCAACGGACGCGCGAGATATTGGCGCACGCCATGTTTGACGCCGTAATGAAGCCATACGGAGACGCATTGTCAAACGCCGGGCAAAATGTATACGCATATAAGTTCAATTACGCGACGGAGGAAAACATTGAGGCTGGGTTGGGTGCCCACCACGGCAGTGAGATAGCCTATGCGTTCGGCAATCTGGCGGATACCGCCGATGAGGAACAGCAGAAGCTGTCGGGGGAGATGTTCACCCGCTGGGCCAATTTCATTAAGACCGGCAACCCCAACGAGGGCGAAGCGGTAGGGGTCGAATGGCCGGAATATGATACGGGAGGAATGCGGACGCTTTTATTCGACAAGGAAATAGAAGCGGCGGAGCTGCCGGATAAAGAGGAATTTGAATTCATGGAGGGGATTCTGTTTGAGTAGGGTTGGTGACTGTTGACTAGTTTGTGACTTGTGTTCCATATTACATTACCGTGGAAGGATTTAGAAGGGAGTTCCTATTATGATGACGACGAAGAAAAGGAAAGTTATGCGTTTCATCAGCGTTACGCTGATGGCCGCCATGTTGGTTGGGGCAGTACCCGTTACCGCGTTGCCTGAGGAAGCGCAAACGTCGGACGCCGCTGAAGTGCTTCCCGCCGGGCGGGCGGAGTTGGACATGGAGGCGGGCGGAAGCTATGCCGTGATGGGAACGTACAGCGCCTCCGCCAAAGAGCCGGGGAAGTACGTCGTCACCGTCTACCGCCAAGGTGATACGAACGGTAGTGCTTCGGTGGACTTGAAGACATTTGACATCTCGGCCCAATATGGAGAGGATTATAAGATAACTGATTCAGACTATGAGACGGAGGTTATCGAGCGGGATAAGACGCTGCTCATGCTGGCGGCGGACAACCCCGTCTCGGCGGGGGCCCCCGGGGAGGAATTCCTCACGGAAATGAACGGCGAGGCTCCGCAGGAAAGCGTTGTGCCGAACGGTTCTCTGGCGGAAAAGCGCGAGCGGGCGACTGGCAAGAAGTCGCGTTCCACCTCCGTACCCTCGTCGGTGTTCAATGTATTGGAGGCGGCGGGGCTTTCGCCGGAGGAGGACTTGGCCGGCATCCCTGCAACAAACCTCAACGTATTTGATGCGGCGGACATGGACCCTGCGGAAGGGATGCCGGAATCCTCCGTCACCCGAATTGACTTTGCCGATGGCGAAGCCGTAAAGCGAATCACGGTGGAGACCTTTCGCAGCAAGAAGCCACAAGGCAATAAGGTCTTTGACCTGATGCTGACGAACGCCGTCGAGCCGCTGCAATTGTCAGCGGCGGTCAACTGCACGATAACCATCTTGGACGACGGGGAGGAGGAGCGCGGCACGTTGTCGCTGACCAGTGCGGAATACACCGATGACGGCGTCTCGGTCACGGTTGCGCGCGACGGCGGCGAACACAGTATGGTGACCGTAATGGCTAGGACGGTGGGCAAGAACGGCAGCGTGGGCGGCAGCCTGCGCGCCGAGTTCCAGCCTTACGTGAATGAGCAGACCGTCGTGCTGCCCATTCCCCCCAAGAGTGAGACTGTGACTACGGAACTGTACGAGTTCAAGGGTGCGGACGAGGGCGGGGTTACAACCATGAAAATCTCAATTCCCGGCATAACTCAGCAATCAGCGGTCTCAAATGGGAAGGGCGAGCCGGTTGCAACGGCCGAGGAGGAGAATGACGCCGAGAAGCCAAGTGCCGTGATGGCGGCCAAAATGGAGCCGGCTGCTTTGGCGTCCAAGGCGAGTACGGTTACCATCGGCGGAGTCACATACAACGTCGTACCCAATGTCGAGAAGGGTGACACATGGGGGTATCTGGAGAGTGACGGCGTATACTACGGCGAGTACATCCACGCCACGGACGAGTGGAAGGCTGAATATACCGGAGACAAGGTTAGTGACCGCGCCAAAGAACTGCATACCGCGATGGATGAGAAATACCATACCAAGAGCAAGGGCTGTGACAATAAGCATGGCGATACGCCGCACTGGTTCCTGCGTTGGTCCTCCGTCTGGCCTTGGAACAGCGGGGGTGCAACGCTAACCACCCCGCATTTTGAAATGGATAAGTTTCAGAACGCCATAGTCGATTGGAAGGGGGACAGGGATTCCGGCGCTTCTATGCCCATCATAGCGTCCCTGCATGATACGGGCGCCAACAACGGCGAAAACGGCTGGTACCCCAATATCAACGATTACATACCGGACGGGAGTTTTGATCGGGAATTCTCCGCATCCACCAGCCTGACGTTTGATAAGGACAACAAGGCGTCCACCGGAGAAGGGTGGATAAGGTGGCAAGTAAGTGAGATGAGTGGCAGCGTGAATCTTATGGTTTACGGCGTCGCTTTAATGTACAGAAAATACGAGGTCAAATTCGAGCAGCCCGATATGCTGGAGTATCGGACGGCGGAAGGCGACGCGTTACGTGCGCGCCCCGCCCAATTCAACAGTGCGAACGTCGCAAGCGGCAACAGCGTAACCATACCCGCCGATGGGTCGTTGGACTTTAAGAGCGAGCCGACCACCATTGGCAGCAAAACCATGGTTGGCGGTTATTTGACCGGTTACGAGATAACGGTGACGCAATCCGACGATACGGAAGCAACCTTTGATTACGACAATTCCAGCCTCAGTTTTACGTTTGACGACGAGCTGGTTGCTTTGTTAAATGAGCGGGCCGAGGTTGACGGGACGGATGACGTCGAGGTGAACCTCAAGCCGAAGTACGCGTACATCGACGTGCCGGTGACCATCCAGTCCGACCCGCACGGTGAATTTGACGACGACGCACTGTCACCGGGTGAGAGAACCTTCCATGCCGGGGACGAGCTGAAATTCACTCCGGTATCCACCGACGCCGATTGGTATCCCCAAGCCTACCGCATATTGAAATACAAAGCGGGGAGCAGCGTGCCGGATTCCCGCAACGTGGACAGCTTTGAGACTACCACCGAGGTGTTGGAGGAGGGTTCGTATACCGTCGTTCCGGTGATGTCCGAGCGGTCCAACTGCATCGAGATCAATATGAGCGAAGACGCGGCAAGTAAGCTGACGGTGCAGGGGCTGGTGCCGGATGGCGAACTGTCCGCCGCCAACCAAGGACGTCGGATTCTGGATACCGGGAGGGACGACGCAACCCCGTTGGCGGGAGAGCTGTATCAAATCAGCGTACTGCCCAAGAACACCGACGACGGCAAGACCTATCGGGCGGTGTTCAGTAGACCCGGCATAGACGTTAAGGTAAGCGGTTATCAGTTTGACTTTGACGCCGAGGGAATGCGTGAACGTAACGTCATCACCATCGAGGCCCAAGAGGTTGATTCCTCGTCTTATCAATACTTTGAGTATTCGGGGGAATTGTACAGCAGGGATTTGTCCATCCGTTCCGGTGCCAACAAAACCCAACCCGAAATCATACCGTCGGTGGGGACGTCGGTAACGGCCGGTTCCTACGTCGCCCAAGGCTATAAGGAAAGCGACGGAGTACGGACAAAAACCAATTACGTGGCAACCTATAGTGCCACCACCGGCGAAGAGGGTGAGTTTTCCATCAGCGGACTTAGGGCCATGCCCGGCGACGTCGTGTCCGTGCTGGTGGACGACGGTTACGTTAAAACCTTCTCCTATGCGACCATGTCCGTGGCGGATGACCCGCAGGACCGTCAGTTCGTGGAATCCACCTTTGACGAGGACACGTTAACGTATACCGAAACGTCGGTCACGAAGCCTTGCTATATCGTCAACGGCGGCGGCATAGAGTTGCCGTTGGAGACGACGGACACCGTGCGCTACAATTGGCTGAATTATGAGTATAACTTGGCTAAAAACAATACCCTGTACGGCAACACCGCCGATACCGTCAACATCATTGAAGGAGAGTTTGTCGACGTCACCCTCTCCCTCCGCTATGCCGACGACAATCAAGGCGTTAAGAAGGTGACCTACTACCGCAAGGATGACGAGGGGAACCTGACCATGCTGGCCGAGACACAGGCAACGGACAGGAGTCAGGGCCAATTTACGACCACTCTCGACCTCGCCAAGGTCGACCCCGGCGACTTGCTGTGTGTGCGGCTTACGGACGCCAATGATTTGCAGATGGAGATTAGCCAGTATGACGACGACGGCAATCTCACAGGCACGGAGACGGTATCGCGGGAACGCACCTTCCCGTTGCGCTTTACCGGCCTCAGGTTCGCCGCAACCTTCGCACCGCCGGTCAGGCCGCAATTTGAGATGGACGGTTCCACCAGTACGGAGATTCCGCTATTGGACAATATCAATATCAAGGCGGGGGAAGTGGATTTGCAGGTGACCCGCGAGACGGGGTCCAATTATGATGCGGACGGCAATTACATCGATAGGCCGGACTATACCGACCATGTGGATTTCGGTTTCCAATATCCGAAACCACCTTCCTCGAGGCAAGCTCTGGACATGGCCAAGGCGATTCCAGACAACTCGAAAGCCAGCGTGGAAAAGCAACTGGGTCAGACGAATCTGCGCCACTCTGCGGAGGAAATCGACGAACAGCTGGAAAGTCTGGGTACGACGAAGGAGGAGTTGATTACGGCGCAGAATAAGAACTCGCTTGTCAACACCTTGGGCCAAAAGGTAATGGGCTTCTCCGTCACATTGGGTTTCGGGTTTGACTACAAATGGGATGAGGAACTCGACGAATACGTGTTCAGCGGAGGTTCCTATCTGGTGGGGGGTGGCTTCAACATTGCCAAGACCTTCTATACCCTGATTTATGGGGTTCCGTGCTATATCAACCTTTCGGCGTATTTCAACATGGACTTTTCGGGCGCCTACCGGACCGAAGCGGGTAAAAAGATTGCCGCCAGTGACTTCGAGGAAGACTACAACGTGAACGAGACGTTTGACTCCAACACAGCCCTGTCCGGTTCACTGGGCGGGAAATTCATGGTAGGAGTGGGGTTGTGCAACATCTTGGGGGCGAGGGGCATTATCGCGCTTGACATGTTGTGGCGGGCGGACATGAACCGCGGTGACGACGACCCGCCGGCTGAGGACGGATTCTACTTGGAGATGGAAGGCGGATTGGGACTGGATTTGCTGATTTTCTCCGTCGAGTTCACGGCTTCCTTCCCACTTGCGGGCACCGGCATATATGACAGCAGTATCTACGAGCGGGCTGCCGCCACCAGTAAAAAGACACAGGCAACGTTACGGGCGTACGAGGCGGTCGCCTCCCGTTGGGTGGGAGACCGCGCCGGACGGGTCGCGCGGGCCGTGCCGCAAGCGGTGGGTTATGAGGCCATCGTTGAAAACGCCGCCGAACGCACCCGCCCCAGTATCGTAACGTTGGATGACGGCAAGAAGCTGATGGTATTCTTGGATCACGACGGAACCCATCCGATCAATGGACAGAAAGTAATGTACGCCGTGCGGGATGCGGACGGGAAGTGGGGAACCCCCGTACAGGTAAGTACGGCCGGCCGTGCCGCGGCGTATCCCAAGCTGCATCCGACGAATGACGGCAAAGTACTGGTCTCCTGGTCGGAATCGTCACAAGCTTTTGGTGACGTACCCGACAACGAGGACGAGAGAATTGATTACGCCGCCGGGGTACTCAAGACGTTGGACGTCAAATACGCCGTGTACGACCCGGGTACCGGCCTTGACCCCGCGTTGAGTCTGACCAACGAGACGAACCCCGATGAACAATACATGGACGTCAACCCACATTTCCACTTTGACGGGGAAGGTCAGAGACTGATTGCCTACTATATGAAACGCGATATAGCACAGGTGCAGCAGAATGCGGAGGGCGACGCCGATGAGAAGATGGCCCAATTGGCGGGTATCGACTCCACCTACACCACCATGAACTTCAAGGTGTTTGACGGTGCGTGGCAAGAGGAGAGATTCGTGGAGGTTGGCGTCAGTGGTGCGGGCGACCCGCTCATACTCGATTTCAGCGTCGCCACCAAGCTAATGGATGGGGATTACGTGGCCATCTACTCGTTCTCTTATGACCGTGACCACAACCTGCAAACCATTGAGGATAGGGATGTTTACCTTGGTGCGTATAATATTACGGAGGACGAGGTGAAGGACGCCGTCCCCATCACCAACTCCTATCAAGGCGAGAGCGTGCCGAAGCTCAACGCGTTGGCGGGAGAGTTGGTGTTGACGTGGGTTACCGGCGGCAGTACGTTGAACCTGTTGAACATTGACGAGTATCTGGAAGACGTCGCCCCGGAAGACCCGGGAACCGTGGAGGGGCCGACGCCCCAAACGGTAGGGATGAGCGACTTGGACGCCCTGTTGGGCGAAGCGGCGGCGGGAGAGCTGGTATACGAAACCAAGGAATTTTCATTCAGCGACGAACACCAATTCAACGGCTTGGGCAACCACAAAATCGTGGCAGGTGATGATGGAAACTACTACATCTTCTGGATTGACGAGGATGTTGGGGACGGCGCCACCGAGAGGATGAACAGTTACGGGCGTGAGTTGTACGGTGCGTCCTATGTGGCGGGTACCGACGCCACCGGGACGGAGGTTGACGGCGTAACCGTAACGGAGACGAAAACCTCCGGATTCAGCGACGCCGTCAAGATTACGGAATTCGGCAAGAGCTTGCGGAAGCCGACGGACGACGAAAAATGGCAGGACGTTCCGGCGCTTGTAATGGATGAAATCGACGTCACCGTGGCCGACGACGGCGGCATGACGTTGGTAAGCAACCTGTATACGCAGTGGCTCGCACAGAATGGTACGGTCGAATACTCGCCCAACCAACTGGTTGCGGTGGAATTTGAACCGTCCAACGGTTTGGAGTCGAGAAACCATGGCTTTGATGAAAAATACCCCACGGGTGACGCGGGCTTCCGCTTCGAGGTATACAACTCAGGTCTGTTGCCCGCTGACGGCTATAAGGCAGAAGTTTACGTCGATGCAACCCTAGTCGAAACAATTGACGGAAATGAGCGAATACTACCCGGCAATTCCTTGGAAGTGCCGCTCACCGTTGACGTTGCCGATGCGGACACAATCGAGGTGGTGGTGACGGAAACGGGCGTCACGGGCGAACACCGGCACGAAATGGACGTACCTTCCGGTGCGGAGCTTGCGTTCGCAAACATGGCGGGGGGCAACTTCACGTTGACGAGCGTGGACGTCACCGGCCAGGTCACGAATAACGGAAATGCCGCCAGTCAGTCATTTGAGGCTGACGCAGTGAGGATTGTAGGCGGTGAACACGTTAAGACGTTGGGTGGCGTGACGGTTCCCGCTCTGGCCCCGGGCGAAACGAAGGACGTTTTGGAAACGATGGACCTTGACATGGAGGAGGATTTAGACCAGTTCGCCTCGCTCGAAATTCTGTTGAAGAAGCCTGAGAACCTCGAAAACGTCGAAATAAATTCCCCGCTGTTTGACATAACGGTTCGTCGCCCGGTGGAAATCGTCGTGAACGGCGGCGTTGAGGAACTGTCGTTGGAGACGGGCGAGACACGGCAGCTAAGCGGCGTTACCGAGCCGTCGCGGTTCTTTGACGAGGACTGCGTATATACGGTAGAAGACCCCGGCGTCGCCTCCCTGTCGGAGGATGGGAAGCTGACCGCCTTGACTCCGGGCAGTACGAACGTAACGGTGGCAAGCTCCGAAAGCGGCCTAAACAAGAGCGTGCCGCTCACAGTCACGGGACCTCCGCTGCGCTACGTTTCCTTTCACGCCAACGGCGGCACGGTTGACACGGCGTTCAGAGTGGTTAAGGAAGGCACCGGGATAGGCAGTCTGCCAACTCCGATAAGGGAGGGATACGACTTTGACGGTTGGTTTACGGAGGTCGGAGACGGCAGCTCGGAAGCGACGGCCTCGCCGCAATCAGGGGTTGCACGGAGCATGGCCGGCACGGAGGTAACGGCGGCCTCGCTGAAATCAGGGGTTGCACGGAGCATGGCCGGCACGGAGGTAACGGCGGCTACGGTTGTCAACGGCAACATGACGGTCTATGCACGGTGGACGCCGATTATTGTGTCGCCAACGCCCCCGGTTGCGTCGTCAACGACAGAGCCGACTGTGTCGCCAACGGATGAATCGACCACGCCCCTGAGTACGCCGTCTTCGACAATTGGGCCTGCGCCCGCGGCGACTGGTCCGGTGGCGGTCAAGGGAGTCAAAACATTGTCGACGCTGCATCTGGTGCGCGGCAGAACGGCAACGCTGCCGACGGCGGTACAGCCATATAATGCCGCCAACAAGGGCGTGACGTTTAAAACCTCGAACAGGCGGATTGCAACGGTGAACGCATCCGGACGACTCAAAGGCGTTAAGACGGGTAAGGCAACGATAACCGTCACCAGCAAGGATGGTAAAAAGAAGGCTCGCTGCAAGGTCACGGTCGTTGCGCGGGCAAGTAAGGTGAAACGTCTGGCGCCGTTTAAACCAATGGGGCTATTGGTGGGCGGGACGGTACAGGTCAAGCCCAAAGTGACCCCGACAAGGGCAACCGGCGTCGTGCCAAAGTTTGCGTCCAGCAGAAAGAGCGTCGCGGTTATCGATAAGGCGGGCGTGGTTACCGCATTGAAACCCGGAGCCACAATCATCACCGTCAAGGCGGGCGGCAAGACGCGTAAATTTACGCTGACGGTAGGGAGCGTTCTGCCGGCCAAGATTACGTTGAACAAGCACTCACTGGCTGTGAAAAAGGGGAAGGCGACCACGTTGACCGTCAATTGGACGCCAAGTGGCGCGCATTCCAAGACCGTCACATGGAAGACGAGCAATAAGAGGATTGCGGCGGTCAGCGGCAAAGGCGTGGTAAAGGGCGTTGGGAAGGGTACGGCCACCATCACTGCGACGGCGTGGAACGGTAAAACGGCTAAGTGCCGGGTGACGGTGAAGTAGCGCCTTATGCGGCGGCGTCTCTCAACATGTCGGCAAAGAGTGTGCCGCATAAAGTTTTATAGAAACATAAACCATGACCAAAACAAACAACATAGTGTAAAAGGAGGATTTTAAGAATGAAACATTTATCAAACCATATCCGCATCATTGCCTTACTGCTCGTCTGCGCCTTGTCGCTCATGGGAACGGCCGCATGTTCAACAAGCGGTCAGAAATCAGAGCCTGCGTCTAAGACGGACGGGGCGGCGCTTACCGACGCCGAACTATATGACGCCGCGGTAGTTGACGCAATGATTATTGACCAAGACGAGATACAGCCGTTGGTTGAGATTACGGAAGACAGTGACATGTGTTCATGGGACGAACAGGGGCGCGTGCTTCTGCTGACTCACCATTCCTATCCCGAAAGTTATGTTGCAGGCGAGGATTACACGCTTTCCTACGGAGAGGTTTGGACCTTTACGGACCAAGAGATGATAGAGTGGTACAAGGAGAGCAAGGACGGCGTAAGCGATTGGGCGATGCGGTTCAAGCAGCTCATCGGTTTGCCGGACGATGGCGAGTACACGCATTTCAGCGCCATGTGGGTGAACCCTGACGACGTCACCCGCCCCGCATATGAATGGGAGCTTACCGACGTTGTCGGCGAGGCGTCGTTCACGCAGGAGCCCGACGAGGAGTTCAAGGAGTGGTTTGACGGCAATATCGTATGGTCGTATTTTGACGACGCATACCCATGGACGCGGTTGGGCTATACCTACGATTGGGCGGCGGACGGCGATGAATATGGCTTGAGTGAATTCCTCGTCAGGAAAGACGCGGTCACCACGGTGGAATTCACCATGACTACGGATGAGTTTGTGGATTGGTTGGAAGACCAATGATGGAGGGGCAAGATGCAAGGGATGGAGGAAGCAAATCCGGGTGAATCGTTAGAAAGATGAATGGTGGGATAAAATGAGCGTGATATCGGTAAACAGTCTTGAGAAGCGTTTTGGAGACAACGTGATATTGAAGAACATAACGACCAATGTGGAAAAGGGCGAGGTCATCTCCATCATCGGGCCTTCGGGAACGGGCAAAAGCACGTTCCTGCGGGCAATCAACTTCCTCGACCCGCCTACGGGTGGCGAGGTGCGTTTCGACGGCGAAGTCGTAACCAAGAAAAACGTCGACGCGGTACGTCGCAGGATGGGCATGGTGTTTCAGAACTTCGGGCTGTTCTCCCATATGGACGTGATGGGCAACCTGACGGCGGGACCCGTCAAGCTGCTTGGAACGCCAAGGCGCGAGGCGGAGGAGAAGGCCGCAGAGCTACTAAGGACGGTCGGGTTGTATGAACGCGTACGGTTCATGCCCCGCCAGCTTTCGGGCGGGCAGAAGCAACGCGTGGCAATTGCCAGGTGCTTGGCCATGTCTCCCGAGGTCATACTGTTTGACGAGCCGACAAGCGCACTGGACCCCACCATGGTCAGCGAGGTCATGGCGGTCATGCGCCACCTTGCCAAGTCGGGTATGACCATGTTGGTGGTGACGCATGAGATGGATTTTGCCCGCGACGTATCGAACAGGGTAATGTATATGGACGAGGGCGGCGTTTACGAGCAAGGGAGCCCGGACGAAATCTTCAACAACCCGAAGAAGCCCAAGACGCAGGCGTTTATATACAATGTCCGCTCATATGGGTACGAAGTGGCCAGTCGAGATTTCGACTATGCCGAGATGCTTTCCGGCATTGAGAATTTCTGCTACCGACACGCAATAGAGAAAAAAGTTGCGGGCAAGCTGCAGCTCATAGCGGAGGAACTCGTCATCCACATCGTTACGCCGCAGTATGGGGCGTGTTCGTTATCCCTGAACCTTTCTGAAAAGCTTGGGACGTACAATATTTCGGTAACCTATGCGGGGGAGAAGGCCAACGCGCTCGACGAGGCCGAAGACGATCTGTCCGCCATGATGGTCAGAAGCAGCGCCAAAGAAATACGCCACGAATATGCCGAGGGCAGGAACGCCATTACCGCATCATTATAGGAGGGTACGTTATGAACGAGCTCATCATCGAGGCAAGCTTGGACAACATGGACGCCGTGCAGGACTTTGTCGGCGAACGCATTGCGGATTGTCCCATGAAAATTCAGAATCAGATAAGCGTCGTGGTGGACGAGATATTTTCCAACATCGCCCGTTACGCCTATAACCCGGAAGTGGGCGGCGCGAAGGTGCGCGTCGCCGTGGGCGAGGACGTCACGATGGAGTTCGAGGATGGCGGCGTTGCTTTTGACCCGCTGTCCAAGGACGAGCCAAACGTGACGCTTTCGGAGGAAGAACGAGAGATGGGCGGGCTTGGCTTGTTCATGGTGAAAAAAATGATGGATTCGGTGGAGTATCGGAGGGACGGGAATAAGAACATCCTGACGATTAAGAAAAAGCTGGGGTAAACCATTGTCATCCTTGCCGTTATTTGGTATACTGAAAAGCGGGTACGCGTCGTGGGTGAGTGGCGTCCGCGATTGACGGTGCATAATGTATAAGGGAAAGGATGGAGGAGACCATGGCGAACAGGGTACGATTTGATTATTCATTGGCGAAGAAGTTCATCGGGGAAGGGGAGGTTGCCGCCATTAAGGGACAAGTGCAGGCGGCAAAGGAGACGTTGCTGGGTCGAAACGGACTCGGGAACGATTTTCTTGGTTGGATTGACTTACCGGTCCAGTATGACCAAGAGGAGTTTGGAAGGATCAAGAAGGCGGCGGAAAAAATTAAGGGCGATTCTGAAGTCCTGCTGGTAATCGGCATAGGCGGTTCCTATCTGGGGGCCAGGGCGGCGGTCGCATTTTTGAGGCATAGCTTTTATAACAGGGTTCCCAAGGGATTGAGGGGGACTCCGGAGATATATTTCGTGGGCAACAACATCAGTTCCACATACGTCAGCCATTTGAAGGACGTAATCGGTGACAGGGATTTCTCCGTCAACATCATCAGTAAATCTGGGACGACGACCGAACCAGCCATAGCCTTCCGCGTCTTCAAGAAGATGTTGGTCGAGAAGTATGGGCGGGAAGGGGCGGCCAAACGCATCTACGCCACGACGGACAAGGCGAAGGGCGCGCTTAAGAACTTGGCGAACGGGGAGGGGTACGAGAGCTTCGTCGTACCCGACGACGTAGGGGGAAGGTTTTCCGTGCTGACGGGCGTGGGCCTGCTGCCCATTGCGGTGAGCGGGGCCGATATAGACCAACTCATGGCGGGTGCGGCCGATATGAGGGAACGCTGCATCGAGCAAGAATTTGAGGATAATGACGCCATGCTGTATGCGGCCATTCGCAACATACTGCTGCGGAAAGGGAAGAACGTGGAGGTGCTTGCAAATTACGAGCCGTCCTTCCATTACGTGGCCGAGTGGTGGAAGCAGTTGTATGGGGAAAGCGAAGGAAAGAACCAGAAGGGAATCTTGCCGGCGGCGGTGGATTTGACGACCGACCTGCATTCCATGGGACAATACATCCAAGACGGCGCGCGCATCCTCTTTGAAACGGTGATGGAGTTGGAGGAGCCGACTTGTGACATCGTGATGGAGGAAGAAGATGTAGATTTGGATGGACTGAACTACTTGGCGGGCAAGACAGTTGGCTTCATCAACAACAGCGCCATGAAGGGGACGCAACTGGCCCATACGGATGGCGGCGTGCCGAACCTCGTAGTCCGCATACCCAGGCAAGACGAGTTTTCACTGGGGGGACTGTTCTATTTCTTTGAGTTTGCCTGTGGGGTGAGCGGCTATATGTTGGGAGTGAACCCGTTTGACCAACCCGGGGTTGAGAGCTACAAGAGCAACATGTTTGCATTGTTGGGCAAACCGGGATATGAGGCGCAGAGGGAGGAGCTGCTTAAAAGACTGTAACGTGGAACTTGCTCCGCAGTTGAGAACTTGCCTATAAGGCATAATAGGGTGCCATGACGCGTATTCGCAATACCGCGTCGTGACACCCTTTAACATGCTATAAAATGATGAATTACGCCTCGATCGCATCCGATGGGCAGGTGCTCGCACATGCGCCGCAATCAATACACGTGTCGGCGTCAATAACGTAGTGGTCGTCCCCTTGCGATATCGCGCCTACTGGGCATTCACCCTCGCAAGCCCCACAACTAATACAGGCGTCCGTGATCTTGTATGCCATTGCTGTATCCTCCTTTATCATTATTAATTGAAATTATGTTTATAGATATTCTAATACAGAACAAAATAGAATACAAGTATTTTCTGATGTTTTTCTAGAAATATCGACATAGATTGTTACTGTTCAGACGTGCGTCTGAACGTAACGACATGCACACGCAACAACAAGAACGGTTGTTGCGGCGCACCCTCGTACCCCACATGTTTGTGAAACAACTCACAAACATGCTTGCGGGAGGTATCGACTGAACAGTAACCATAGATTTGACTGTTACGGGCGAGCCAGTCAACTGCAATTGTCGGAACAAAATCACCGGCATTTGCGAAGCGTGCCGCACATGGTTGTAAAATGGAGGCTCAACATATTGTTGAAACGAGGTTGAATCAAGGTTGAATCGAGGTTCAACATATTGTTGACTCCCACTGCAAATTACTATATAATGTATAGCAAAGACTCGGCATCCACATGATGTAGTATTGTGAAAGACAATATGGAGACATCTATAGATTGCGACGGTAACGAGAGGAACGAAGCCTCGTCAGCAGGCTGAACATCAGCAGGAAGGAAGATTGCAATTGATTATGAGGGACAGGAAAGAATGGGACGGGTTTCAGCTGGGGAAATGGTGTGACGGAGTCAACGTAAGGGACTTCGTCCAGAGCAATTACAGGGGGTATGACGGAGACGAGGCGTTCTTGGCGGAGCCCACCGCAAGGACGAGGAGGCTGTGGGAGCGGGTAAAGGACTTGATGAGGCGGGAAGCGGAGGCGGGAGGAGTGCTTGGCATGGATACGGGAATCGTGTCGGGCATTACGTCCCACGGCCCCGGGTACATAGATAAGGATTTGGAACAGATTGTAGGGCTTCAGACGGACAAGCCCCTGAAGAGGTCGTTGCAACCCGTAGGAGGCGTGCGCGTGGCGGAACAGGCGTGCGAGGAGTACGGCTGCAAGATGGACGAAGGCATAAAGGACATATTTACTAAATATAGGAAGACCCATAATCAAGGAGTGTTTGACGCTTATACTCCGGAGATGAAGTTGGCCAGGAAGTCGGCCATCATCACCGGATTGCCCGACGCATATGGAAGGGGGCGCATCATAGGCGATTATCGGCGGGTGGCTTTGTACGGGGTGGATTTTTTGGTTGAGGACAAGAAGCACCAGCTGGATACGGCGTTGGTGCGCATGACGTCCCCAAACATTCAGTTGAGGGAGGAGTTGACCGAGCAATTGCGCGCGCTTGCTGAGTTGGCCGAGTTGGGGGAGATATACGGTTTTGACGTCCGCCGACCGGCGGCCAATGCGAAGGAAGCCATTCAGTGGTTGTATTTTGGGTATTTGGCGGCGATTAAGGAGCAGAACGGGGCCGCGATGAGTCTGGGGAGGACGTCGACCTTCCTCGACGTCTTTATTCAAAGGGACGTTGACAGGGGGGTTATCGACGAAAGCGAGGCGCAAGAATATGTAGACCATTTCATCATGAAGTTGAGGATGGTGAGGTTTGCCAGGACGTCGGAGTACAACATGTTGTTTTCCGGCGACCCCACGTGGGTGACGGAGTCCATCGGCGGGATGGGCGTGGATGGAAGGCACATGGTCACGAAGACGTCGTTTCGGTACCTACATACTCTGGAGAATCTGGGGAGTGCGCCGGAGCCGAACCTCACCGTCCTGTGGTCAAAGAATCTGCCGCACAAGTTCAAGGAGTATTGCGCGAAGCTTTCCATTGGGACGTCGTCCATACAATATGAGAACGACGACTTGATGCGCGAGTACAATGGGGATGATTATGGAATTGCTTGTTGCGTGTCCTCCATGAAGTTGGGGAAGGAGATGCAATTCTTCGGGGCGAGGGCCAATTTGGCCAAATGTTTGCTCTACGCCATCAACGGCGGCATGGACGAGAGGATGAAGGTTCAGGTCGGCCCCAAATACCGCCCCGTGGAGGGCGAGTATCTGGATTATGACGACGTGGTGGAGAAGTACGACGCCATGACCGAGTGGTTGGCCGGACTCTACGTCAATACGCTCAACGTCATACACTACATGCATGACAAGTATTGTTACGAGAGGATTCAGATGGCGTTGCACGACAGGGACGTCAAGCGGTTTTTTGCCACGGGCATTGCGGGATTGTCCGTCGTTGCGGACTCGCTCAGCGCAATCAAACATGCGAGGGTGAAGGTGGTACGCGACGAGAGCGGCATTGCGGTGGGCTACCAAGTGGACGGGGACTTCCCCAAGTACGGCAACCACGACGACAGGGTGGACGACATAGCGGTACATTTGGTAAGTGGTTTTATGGACAAGATTCGGAAGCACCATACCTATAGGAACAGCCAACCCACCATGTCGATTCTGACCATCACCTCGAACGTGGTGTATGGAAAGAAGACTGGCGACACGCCCGATGGAAGGAAAAGGGGGGAGTCCTTTGCGCCGGGGGCGAACCCCATGCATGGAAGGGATGAGAGGGGGGCGCTGTCCTCCCTGGCGTCGGTGGCGAAATTGCCGTTTGGCGATGCAAGGGACGGGATATCCAACACGTTTTCCATCATTCCCGGCGCGTTGGGGAAGGATGACCAGGTTTTTGCGGACGTCGTGGACTTGGACAAACTGGCGAATGAGGAGTATGGACTTGCGTCGTGTACGTTGCCGAATGCGGAGGGCGGAAGGGTGCATGTGGCGACGAGGCAGGTGGAGAACTTGATAGCGTTGCTGGACGGGTACTGCGAACAGGGGGGACATCATTTGAACATCAACGTCTTTTCAAGGGAGACGTTACAGGACGCACAGAGGCATCCCGAGAAATACCCCCAGTTGACGGTGCGCGTATCGGGCTATGCGGTCAATTTCGTCAAACTGACGAAGGAACAGCAGGACGACGTGATTTCACGAACCTTTCACGAGGGTATATAGGAGGGGATGGCTATGTGGGAATGCGACAATCGACGTTCCGTGATGGGGCGGGTACACTCAGTTGAGACGTTCGGCACGGTGGACGGGCCGGGCGTCCGTTACGTCGTCTTTTTGCAGGGGTGTCCCCTGCGTTGTCTGTATTGCCACAATCCCGACACGTGGGACGTCAATGGCGGAACCACCATGTCGGTTGGTGCGCTGTTGGAGGATTATGAGAGGTATGCGCCATATCTGAGGAACGGGGGCTTGACCATAACGGGGGGCGAGCCGCTGCTCCAGATGGATTTTGTCACGGCGGCGTTCCGCAAGGCAAAAAGCCGTGGAATCCATACGTGTTTGGATACGTCGGGGATGGTGGGCGGAATGGAAGACGAAGAAAAATGGGGTGGAATAAGGGGATTGCTCCCATATACGGACTTGGTCATGCTGGACGTCAAGCACATTGACGAGGAGAGGCATAGAAAGTTGACGGGACGCTCCAATCGGGAGGTGCTGTCGTTTGCCCGCCAATTGGACGAGTGGGGTGCCAGCATGTGGATTCGCCACGTCGTCGTTCCGGGGATTACGGATTATGAGGAGTATTTGGAGGCGTTGGGTGAGTTCGTCGGCTCCCTAAAGGGGGTGAAGGCGTTAGACGTGTTGCCCTACCACAGTATGGGGAGGAAAAAATACAAGGCACTGGGTCTGTCGTACGCGTTGCAGGGCGTCCCCGAATTGACCAGGGAGGAGGCGGTCAAAGCGAGGCAAACGATGTTGCGGGGGTTCGGGAGAAGTCGGGAAAAATACGCCGTTCAAGCGTGCAATTGAACGGGATAACATTTTTTTATAATCAAATACATATATGGATATTGACGTCGAGTCGATTATGCCATATAATTAAAGTGAACTTGGCAATAATAAGTGGTGGTGAAGCGTCATATACTAGAATGGTACTTGGTACGCCGGGCATAGTCCAAATGACGGCGAGTATTGGAGGAGGCTGCGATGAAGATAACAAAGGATATGGTGATAGGCGAAATATTGCGTTACGACATGTCAATTGCTCCCATTTTGATGGCGTCGGGCATGCATTGCGTGGGATGCCCTTCCGCACAAGGGGAGAGCTTGGAAGAGGCGGCGGTCGTCCATGGCATGGATGCGGACGCCTTGGTGAATCAAATCAACGAATTCTTGGAGGCCAAGGAAGGGTAAGGTCCGTTAGTGGCGGGCGTTAGGAGGATGAACATGAACGTGTTTGGTCTTGTTCTGGCGAGGGAAGCAGTTGAGTCAAGGGATTTCGTGGTTCATGGGGTGGCGGAGAGTGAGACGGCGCGCAACGAGAAGAAGAAAATGATTGCGCGTGCCGTCAGCGAGATGTCCAAATTGTTCAACATGGAGGACATATACATTCTGGCCGACCACGCCGGGGCGTTGAGGGACGAGAGGAAAGAGGGGGAGAAGGACATTTTGCTGCCTTATGTCTCCGTCGGCTCCGCCACGATGGGGTACGCCGCCGTGTACATGATGGAGCGGTATGGGGACGGCATATTGTGCGTCTGCGCCTCGGACGCCATACCGAAGAGGTTTGACGCCATACAGTCCATGATTAGTAAAGGCATCAAGTTGGCTACCGACAGGGATAAAATGATCGTCCTGAATACGGGGGTGAGTTCGGGGATGGACGGTCTGTTGGGCGCACAGCCCGAGAGGTTGTACATATGGAAGGCGTCCGTCTTCTTACAGACGTTGAGGGACGTGCTCCCCAGGACGCACGTAGAGCTGGAAAAGATAAGGGAGTGTATGGAGGACGACGTCGACGAAGCGATAATTATGGACATTTACGAGGCAACGCCGACGGTCAGCCTGGATTTGGGGTTGTTCAACAAGGCCATTAACGTGGTGGAGTACTTTATCGACGTCGACGAGGAGAAGAAGGAGGTACACTGGGCGATATAAGCCGACCCCCACTTCGCATCCTACATTACGGACAGAATCTGCAACGCGTCGCTCTTGACAATGCACTCAAAATGTTCCTTGAAATAAGAGGACGTCGCATATGAGGCCCGGTCCAACTTTCCATACTCGGAAACGACGTTGCAAATCTTCGCAAACTCCTCGGTCGTATGGCTTGATTTGTGGAGAATCAAATAATACACGCCGGTCACGGGGTTCTTATACACGTAATTCTTGCCGTGGTAGATGGAAACCACCTGCTCGGCCAATTGAATGACGTCGTTCAAGGAAGTAAAAAGGAATATTTTGGATACGTCCGAAGGCGTCTCTTTTGCTTTGGTTACGGGGGAAGACTCCTCATTCTTCTTATTCAGACCCAATACCTCGGGCAAGGGGATGAAATTGTCTTCCGGCGTCTTCTTGTCCTGCAACAGCTCGTTTAATTGGTCAAAGCACTGTAGGATTTCGTCGGTAAAGGGTTCGGCGTCCCCTTCCTCCTCGTCCTCGTCCCCGTCCGAATAGTCGGGGGAAAAGCGGGAGAAGCGAGTGTCCAGCTCGTCGGGGTCTTCCACCTTCGTAATGACCAACACAAGGGTGTCCTTTGCGGTGGGGATGGCCTCTATCATCAATGGGATGTCGTCCGCCTCGAAGCCAAACTCATAAGAAGCCTGCATCATCATGTCCCGAAACAGTTGCTTCGTCTTCTCCGTACCGTAGGCAAGCTCACTAATCTTGAGCTCCCGCTCGGAAAGGTCTTTTTTATTAAGCGTACAACGAATCTGCGTTTCGCTGAGTTTTTCAATCCTCATAAAAATCACGTCCTTTCAACGTTTATGCGTTACCGGCAAAAACAATGGATGTAAGCAAAGTATAAGGGATATTTCGAGCAAAGTCAATATCGGAAACGATAAAAGGGCTAACAAATTTTTCAAATCCAGACTTAATGACCAAAAATAAACAGTAACAAAGTTTGTCGAAATTTTTTGTTGAACTTGACCATAATAAAAATGTTGTTTTCCAATGTCAACTTTTGTATAATGGTAGGCAGAGGCGTTTGCTTGGCAACAAAGGGAAAGGAGGGATGAAGGGAAGCAACTTGTTTAGAAAGTATCGATTCATAAAAGTGCTGAACGAAGGGGAATTTTCCACGGTTTTCCTAGTTGAACACCGCAAGATGGAGTGTTTGCGGGTCATCAAAAGAATCAGCAAGCAATGTCTTCATTACGAACGGCTCATGACGGAAGCGGACATACTGAAGGCGTTGCGCCATCCAAATATTCCGATCATGTATGATGTGGAGGAAGATGCGGACTATTCATACATTGTCGAGGAATATGTGGCAGGGGAATCGTTAAGGGCGTTTCGTTCTCGTCAAGCGCATATTCAAGAAGACGTAATCGTGGACATCGTAAGCCAAATCTGTACATTATTTCAACTGTTACATTCGGGGGACAATCCCATTCTGTATCTGGACCTGAAACCAGACAACGTCATAGTGAGCCATGGTAGGATCAAGTTAATTGATTTTGGTGCGTCGATATACCTGAACGAAATCGGGAAGAGGGAGGAATCCTTTGGAACGAGGGGGTACTCGGCGCCGGAACAGTACGGGATTCAGTGGGTTGACCCAAGAAGTGACATCTATGGAGTTGGAGCCATCTTGTACTTCTTAATAACGGGGACGTCGTTTTCCGAGCAATCCATAAGGAATGGGAAAATGGATGCAGAGGGGGCGTATTCTCCCGCATTAAAGAAAGTAACGTTAAAGTGTTTAAGAAAAAATCCCAATCAAAGATATCAGAGAGTGGAAGATTTGGTTGCCGCATTGGACAAGCAAAGACAAACGTTGCCATTGAAAAAGCCTCTTACCATTGCGGTTGCCGGCACCAAGGAGGGGATGGGGGCCAGTCACGTCGGCCTACTGCTTGCGTCCTATATCAACAGGTATCAGGGCGGGGCCGTATATGTGGAATGTAACGGGCGCAAGGTTTTGCCGTCCATCCTGAAGAGGCAAAAAAAGTGGAGGATGGATGGGCGAACCGTTACGGTTGGCCATTGCAGGATGTGGCCCAGTGATGACTGGAACGAAGCCTACATGACGGAACCGGTTGCTTACGTGATGGATTATGGGGTGGCGCGCCCAGAGCACAAAGAGGCGTTCGAGCGGGCGGACCACATCCTAATCGTAGCGGGCGGCAAGGAATGGGAGTACGGAGACACGGCCAAATGCATGGCGGAATTTTTTGAATATAAAGACATCGTGTACGTACTCAACCATGTTGACGCAAGGCAGGCGCGTACGGTTGCAGACATGTGGAAGGGCGTCGAATGGGTGGCGGCCCCCCATTGGCCCAATCCGTATCGGGTGGATTCCACCCTTCGGTTAAGGGGGTTTGTTGAAGGCGTCTTGAAGGAGAAAGCGAATGCGAAAGGGGTTGTCGTGGGGAAAAAGAAGGGATGGGTACGGAAAAGAAGTCAAAACCCTGGTAGGGTTCGTAGGAACCCATAGGGGGGCGGGCACCACGTATGCGGCCATGCTGTTGGCGGCGTTCGCCAGTTCCATAATGGGGGAAGACGTCGGAGTGGTCGAGTTGAACGACCACGGGGATCTAGTACAAATGGAGTGGAGCTTGTTTGGGACGGTGAAGTCCGACAAGGAATTTCAGTATCGCGGCATCCATTTCTACAAGGGGGTGGACGAGCGGGAGGTTCCGACAATCCTTAACGAGGGATGCTCAATCCTGATTCTGGATTGTGGCGCGACGCTGGAGCAAAATTGGCGCGAATTCGTGAGGTGCGACGTAAAAGTGGCGGTATGCAGTCCGGTTGAATGGAAGAGCATGGAGTTGAATCGATTCTTGCAACGAAACGGGTCGCTGTACGGCGTCCATTCATGGAATTACTGGATGCCTTTTGGCAACGAACGGGTCAGGAAATGTCTGAAAAAGGAGAGGGGCATTCATTCGGAGCTCATCACATACGAATCCAATCCCTTTTCCCCGTCGCAGAAAAACATCATGTTGTTTCACAAAACTTTAAACGGATAGGAGAAAGGAGAATGAGGTGGGTGGTCGGTAAGGAAAATGACTTGACGTCAAGACCTTGCGGCGTTGCAGAAACATCACAGAATGCACCGGGCCACTTTACTTTGGGAGAAAGTATGAGGAAGAGAAAAAATACGACGATTCGCGTTTGTGAATGGATCAAGGATGAGATGGAGATAGCGGAGTTCTATGGCATTCCGGTCAATATCGGGGGCGTCGAGTACACGAGCGAGGACCACTCTGAATTGCTGGAAGTGCTGGAGGACGTGCCGTACATGAAGGAGTACTTGGACGACGGAAGGGGGAACATCACGCAGATTAACTTCAACCCCGTGAAGCGTTACAAGTGACGGGTATTAAGATGGAAGAGTAACTGGTTAGTGCAATCCCATGTGGCGGGGGCGCCCTTCGATTCTGACCAATGGTCGGCGGAGGCGCCCCCGCCGTTGCGTGGAAGGGCGTAAAGTACCTAGGTGATTTTTTAGTGCTGATTACAATGTCAAAATTCAGTTGGCGTCAAATTCCGTTAGTAATTTAGGGGCATGAATACTCTGGGATTAGATGGATGGTTTATAAGTCTTACTTATTAAACTTTGTGGTATAGAAAAAACAAGAAAAAGCTTGCCACAACTTTCCATACGTGTTACAATGTTACGGAATACGACAAGTGTCAACAAGGGAGAAATGTACGAGGTG